>Ga0082212_10005403_pt1 | contig 17422 bp, 15 predicted proteins | sample TergutNt197P3_FD_71548 | JGI IMG/M metagenome (GOLD analysis project Ga0082212, IMG submission 71548) | Neocapritermes taracua P3 segment gut microbial communities from Petit-Saut dam, French Guiana - Nt197 P3 | ecosystem: Host-associated > Arthropoda: Insects > Digestive system > Gut ... | reverse complement strand
CGCAGGAGCCGGACGGCGACAATCAGCCGTTATGCGATTTCCCGATAACGGATAAACCGATAACGGAAAACCCGTCATCGGATTTCCCGACATCGGATAATGCCACGCAATTAAGTAAGGAAGCATTAAAAAAAGAAAAATCAATTACTGATTTATCAAATACCGATTCCATTCCTTTCCCCTCCCCGCGTGAGCGCGTGGCCGGAACGGAAAGGAAAGGAACGGAAGCGAAAAGCATGAGCGCAATAGAGATTTATCGGGATATTATTCTTGATAATATCGAATACCCGTTTATGTTGGAGCGTTACCCATACGACCATGACAGCATTGACGGCATTGTAGACCTCATGCTTGAAACGGTATGCACCGCGAGAAAGACAATCCGCATAGCCGGGGACGATTACCCCGCCGAGCTTGTAAAATCTAAGTTTTTGAAGCTCACCAGTACGCATATCGAGTTTGTCATGGACTGCATGAAAAACAACACGACGGAAATACGCAGTATCAAGAAATATCTGCTTGCCGTCCTGTTCAACGCGCCGAGTACGATAGACCCCTACTATACCGCGCTTGTCGCTCACGACATGGCAAGCGGGAAGCTGTACGGGGGCGGTGATAAATGATTATCGGACTGCACGACGCGGAGCGCGACCACATGGCGGGTAAGACGTTCCCTAACCTTGCATTGATGAAAATATCGGCGTTCCATGAGGCGCAGGGCGATTCCGTCGAATGGTGGAACGCCCTTTTTAATTCGCAGTACGGCGCGGTGTATTCGTCAAAAGTCTTTGATTTTACGCCGGAAAACTGGTATCTACCCCCGGACGCAATCAAGGGCGGCACAGGGTACGGGTTATACGCGGAGCTTCCCCCGGAGATTGATACCCTTTTCCCCGATTACTCCATATACCCCGAATGTGATTACGCTATCGGCTACATCACGCGGGGCTGTCCGAATAAATGCCGTTGGTGCGTCGTGCCTGACAAGGAGGGCGGCATACGCCCATATTCCGACTGGCGGGGCATTGTCCGGCAGGACACAAAAAGGCTTGTCCTCATGGATAACAATATACTGGCTTGTGAGTACGGTATAAATCAGCTTGCGGAGCTGGCCGGAACGGATTACCGGGTAGACCTCAATCAAGGTATGGACGCCCGCCTTGTAAATGAGCGCGTCGCGGACATTATCGCCCGCGTGAATTGGCTACGGTATATCCGTTTCAGTTGCGACCAAATCCCGCAGATTGAAGCTATCGAACGCGCCGCCGCCTTGCTTGCGGAGCGCGGCGTGAGGCCGTCCCGCCTGTTTGTGTATCTGCTCGTTACGGCAGACCTTGAAAACGCGGATTACCGGGTGCAACGGCTGAAAAATCTGCAAGTGAGCATATACGCCCAAGCGGAGCGCAACGGTGCGCGGGGCATTATTCCAAACGCCGCGCAGAATGAGTTTGTACACCGCTACATTTACGGCAGGAGCTACAAAAAAGAAACATGGCCGGACTACTGCAAACGGCGAAATCTGAATTTTAACGAAAGGGGGAAAATCCGAAAATGATAAACGAGGAACTTGTTAGCAAATCGGCAGAGGTGGGCTTCCGTATCTCCAATCTGACCCTTGACTTGATACTGAAAGGGCTTGACGCGCTGATAAAGGGGCTTGAAAAGAAAGACGAAAAACCGCTTGACGTGGGGAAAGACGCGCCGAAAGAGCCGGAGCTAAAAAGCGGCAAACAGACTTTGAAGCAGTTGCACAAGCACAATGAGGGGCTTGCGGCCATTGAGCTAAAAGACCCGAATTTGCGGGATTTACACCGTTCCATGAAAAAAGCCGATATTGATTTTTCATGCGTTAAGGACGGCAAGGGCAGTTATACCCTGTTTTTCAAGGGCAAGAACGCGGAGGAAATGACAAGCGCGTTTAAGAAGTACACCGAAAAAATGGTTGTACGGGCTGATATTCAAGCCGGGAAAAAGACGGCGCGGGACGATAAACAGGCCAAGCGGACGGCGGCGCGTGAGGAAAAACAATCTATCCGGGCAGAACTCAAACAGGCCAAGATTGACGCGAAAGCCCTTGAAGCCGGACGCGGTAAGGTGAAGAACCGGGGCAAGGGGGCGATTGAGCATTGAAAAACCTTGATATTAAAAAGCTCGTAATCAAAATCCTGCCCTTTGTCCTGTTTTTCTATCTCGCTGACAAGGTGGGGCAAGCGTTCCGGCTTGCGGGCGGCGCGGACATAAGCGCAAAGGTGCTTAACCTATCGGCGGGATTTTCGGCGGCGTTCAAAAATCCCCTGCCAAGTTTTCACCCGGTAGATTTACTTGTCGGCGTAATCGGCGCGGGGCTGATTGCCCTTGCGCTCCAAATGAAAAAGGCAAACGCGAAAAAATACCGCCGTGGGACTGAATACGGTAGTGCGCGTTGGAGTGCATAATCTTAACTGTAAAACAAATTTTATGGACGGAGGATTAACCGATGAACAAGCAAAACAAGATTACCGCACTCTATTCAAGGCTTTCCGATGGTGACGAGGACAGGGATGGCGGCGAGAGCAATTCAATAAAAAACCAGCGAGCGTTTTTGGAACACTACGCCCAACAGCAGAAGCTAACCAACATCAAGCACTATGTAGACGATGACGAAAGCGGGCGTTTCTTTGACCGCAGCGGCTACGTTCAAATGATGGAAGATGTTGAGGGCGGCAAAGTTGGCGTTTGCATTATGAAAGACATGACGCGATGGGGGCGCGATTATCTTCAAGTGGGAAACGCTATGGAAACATTCCGCAGAAACAACGTGAGGTTTGTCGCAATCAATCACGGCATAGACAGCGCCGACCAAAACACGTTGGAGTTCGCGCCGTTTATCAATATTATGAGTGAATGGTACGCCAAAGACATCAGCAAAAAAGTGACAACAGGCATTAAGACAAAAGGCATGAGCGGCAAGCCAATAATGACCGAAGCCCCATACGGATATGTAAAAGACCCTGCTCAAAAAGATTATTGGCTGGTTGATGATACCGCTGCTGACATTGTCCGCTTGATTTACAACCTGTTCATGGCGGGAAATAACCGAAACCAAATCTGTAACCACCTACGGGAGAAACAGATCCCGACGCCGACATTCTACATGAAAGACCAAGACAGGGGAACAGCGAAAAGCAAGGCGTTGAACGAATCCAACCGTTTCAAATGGAACAAGGCGAGCGTAACGCACATCCTCACACGACAGGAATATTGCGGTGATGTAGTGAACTTCAAGACTACGAAGCATTACAGGGATAAACGAAACCATTACGTTGATAAAAGCGAATGGCATATAACGGAGAACGTCCACGAGCCGATAATCGACCGCGCCACCTTTGAAAATGTGCAACGAATACTTGAAAACGCGCCTGTCAAACGACCCAACGGTGACGGCTACATTCACCCGCTTTCTGGCTTGCTTTTCTGTAAAGACTGCGGCGCAAAACTGCACATTCGCACCGACCGCAGAAAAGACGAATATAAACACATCGCACGTTGCTCCGAGTACGCCAAAGGCAAGGGCGGCGGGGCAAAGTGCTTTACTCAACACCAAATAGATTGCGATACCCTCATGGAAAATATAGCGGAACTGCTACGCAAGATAGCCAAGTTTTCATTGGACAACAAGGCGAAGTTTGAAGCGTTGGTTATGGAGAGCCTTACCCTGCAACAGACGGACGAAATGAAGAAACAGCGCAAGCGCATACCGCAAATCACATCACGGCTCGAACAGATTGAAAAGGTAATGAACAAGCTATATGAGGATAACGCCCTTGAAAAAATCGACCAAGACCGATACGAACAGCTAACGCAGAAATACTCCGAAGAATATTTCCTTTTGAAAAAGGAACTTGCCGAAGCCCAAGAGAGCGTATCAGACCGCGAGAGCGCAAGCCAACGGGCGAAGAAGTTTATCAAGTTGGTGGAAACCTACTGCGATTTTAACGACCTCACCCCGACCGCCATCAACGAGTTTATCAGTAAACTTGTCGTGCATGAACGCCACGCGAAAGGGGCGAGATACGCAATCCAACACGTTGAAGTGCATTTTAACTACATCGGCACATTTGAAAACGAATTGACCGAACTTGCCGAGCCTACCGAAGAGGAACTTGAACGCATGAAAGCGGAAATCGAAGAAGCGAAGAAAGAAGTTATCCGCGAGTATCACAGAGCCTACCGCAAGCCGTATTATCAAAAAAACCTTGAAAAGCAACGCGAATATTCCCGAATAAAAGCGCGGGAGTACAGGGCGAGGAAAAAGGAGCAAGCCGCTTTACAAGCCGCCATCTAAAACAGAATAACGACCACAGCAACCAGAGATTTCCTAATCACAGGAAGTCTCTTTTTTTATGCCATAAAGATGAAAGGAGCGATTGAATGACGAGAGCCACGAACGCACCGACAGGACAAAAGAAGCCTGACGGAACGCTGACCACGCAGACGGAAAACCAAACATTCATAATGCAAGTTTTCTTTAACCACGACAGCAATGAAACATTCCAAGACAAGCTGTTGAAAGTAATCCTTGCCGAAAAGCTGACCGCGCTCACCACACCCGAAACCGAGCCGCCCAAGCCGTAAAACGCAAGGGCGGTTTTGTTAATAACAAAAATCCAAAATCTGAAAGGAGAACAACCACATGGCACAGAGAAAAACCGTAGCGGAGCAAATCGCTCTCGCAAAAGAGGACATCAAGCAACACGAAAACAAATTGAAGCAGTTGCAACAGCGGCAAAAGGAACAGGAGCGCAAGGACAGGACGCGCCGCCTTATCGAGCGCGGGGCGATACTGGAAAGCCTGATTGACGGGGCGGCCGACCTCGACAACGAGCGGATAAAAGCGATTCTACAAGCCGCTTTATCTCCCCGCCAGTCTACGCCGAGAGCCGCCGCAGAAACGGGGGGAACGACCGCCGCGACACAGACGGAGTAGCCTAATCCCATTTTTAATGGGCGCACTTATACACCGTAAACGGTGCGTGCGGTCTGCCGACGGCGTTTTGCCCCTATCGGCGGCAAAATCGGGGAGAACCCCGAACCCCCAACCAAAACGGCAACTTCTGGACAGCCTGTCCAGAAGTGCCTGTTTTGTACGAAAGGAGCGATTCAAACGGAGAGCATTTTCAACGAAGTCAAAGAGCGGCTGAACCTAATCGACACGGCGAAATATTACGGAGTGCAGCCGAACAGGGGCGGCTTTGTAAACTGCCTTTTTCATAAGGAAAAAACACCGAGCCTAAAACTCTACCCCGCGCATTTCCATTGTTTCGGCTGCGGAAAGCACGGCGATATTATCACGCTGACAACACAGCTTTTCGGACTGCCGCCGTACAACGCCGCGCAGAAGTTAGCGGAGGATTTTCACATCGTACAGGGCAACAGCTATCGGAATATGAAGCCGCGCATATCGGAGCAGATGAAGTATTACCAACAGGAGCAAAAGACATTCCGACTGTTGAATGCCTACTGCCTCTTCCTTGAAAAGTGGCGCGAGGATTACAAACCCGAAACGCCAGACGAGGACTTTCACCCCCTGTTCATCGAGAGCCTTATGAAGTATGAGCAGTACAACTACTACCGCGATATTTTCATCACAGGTACAGAGGACGAGCGGCGGGAGTTTATGAATACCTGCGGAAAAGAAATATCCAGCCTTGAAGCGAGATTTACACAACCTATAAAAACGAAAAGGAGCATATCACATGAACGATAATAAAAAAACATTCGACACAATCAACGCCGCCGCGCTGATGGAACAGGAGTTTGAGCCGTTGCAATTTGGCATAGAAAAGATAATGCCACACGGTCTTTTTATCCTCGCGGGTAGCGGCAAAATCGGCAAGTCATGGCTTGCGCTTGATATGTGCGCCGCCGTTTCATCGGGCGGCAAGCTGTGGGAGTTTGCCGCAGAGCAAGGCGAGGTTTTGTACCTTGCCCTTGAAGATAACCACGCTCGGCTACAAGGTCGGCTGATGAAAACGGAAACCGATAACACGGACGTTGAACGCCTGCACCTTGCCACCGCTTCACTCGGAATCAGCAACGGGCTTTTGGAGCAGACGCACAACTTTCTATCGGAATACCCCGACACGAAAATGATAATCGTTGACACGCTTGAGCGCATACGCGACACCGAACTGGACAAGTCAATGTATTCGTGCGACTACCGCGACATGACCGCCCTGCGGAGCATAACCGACAAGCACAGCCTGACCCTTTTACTCATTCACCACACGCGCAAGATGTACGACCCCGACCCGCTTAATACCTTGTCGGGAAGCACGGGCTTAATCGGTTCTGTTGACGGCGTTTTCGTCCTTGAAAAAGACAAGCGGACGAGCCATAAAGCCAAGCTGACAATCGCTAACCGCGACACGGAGGGTTATTGCTTCAAGCTGGAGTTTGACCCCGACAAATGCAAATGGCTTTTCGTGGGGAACGAAGCCGACACGCCCGATATTGACGAGCCGTTCTGCGAATTGATTGACGGCTTTATGAAAGATAAAAACGCATGGCGCGGCACGGCTACGGAGTTAAGCGACACGCTCAACGGCATAAACCCCGACTGCGGATTAAACCACCTCAACATCACCAAGAAGCTGAACTGTCATACAGGCTTATTCAAAGAAAAATACAACATTGAAATCGGCACGGACGGGCGCGACCGAAAGCGCAGGGAGATAACTATTTCGCGGGGCGTGACAGTGTGACAGTGAAAATATACACACCCCCCTTACGGCTTTTTTTCGTGAGGGGGGTATGTATAAAACAACCGTCACACCGTCACAGCCGCCGAAGAAAGGAGCGACTGAATGGCGATATATCATTTATCAATCAAGATAATCAGCAGGGGCAAAGGCGGCAAGTCCGCGGTCGCGGGGGCGGCGTACAGGGCGGGAGATAGATTCATAAACGAGTATGACGGTAAAACCTATGACTACACGAATAAGCCTGGCGTAATCCATACTGAAATACTACTGCCCGACCACGCGCCGAGAGAATATCTTGACCGCTCTACTCTATGGAACGCCGTTGAGAAAGTCGAAAAAGCGCATAACTCACAGCTTGCCCGTGAGTTTGAAATCGCGTTCCCTGTTGAGTTATCAATGGAGCAGAATATTTCTCTTGCCCGTGAATATCTACAAGAGCATTTCGTTTCAAAAGGAATGTGCGTTGATTTTTGTATTCACGATGAAGAAAGAGGTAATCCACACGTTCACGTCATGCTCACCATGCGACCCATCGAACAGGACGGCACATGGGGCGCGAAGTCCAAAAAGGAATATATCCTTGACGGTAACGGCGATAAAATCAAGCTGAAAAGCGGCGAGTACAAGAGCCGAAAAGTAAACGCCGTTGACTGGAACGAGCAGACGAAAGCCGAAGAATGGCGGGCGGCATGGGCTGACATTACCAACCGATATTTGGAGAAGTCGAACCGCGCCGAGCGCATAGACCACCGAAGCTATGAGCGGCAGGGCATAGACCAAGTACCCACCATCCACATGGGCGTTGCCGCTTCTCAAATGGAGAAGAAAGGCATTAGAACGAACAGGGGCGATATAAACCGCCAAGCCGAGATTACGAATAATCAAATGAAGCAGTTACGGGCGCGAATCCGCAAATCAAAGGACTGGCTGTATTCCGTTCCGATACAGGACGCGCCGAGCATGATTGATATTATGGGTAGAATCGCAGACGGCAGAAACCTTGAAACCCGTTGGCAGAAAGTGAGGAACATACAGGCACAGGCAAAAATCCTCATTTTCCTGCAACGCCACAACATCACCGACATGGCGCACCTTGTTCAGACAATCGAAACCATCAACGAGAAATACAAAGACCTTGCCGACAATATACGAAAGGCTGAACGGCGGCTTGATACACTTTCACAACACATCACGCAGTACGATAGCCGCAGGGCGCACAGGGCGGTTTACAACGAATACGCCAAGCTGAAAGACCCGAAGAAGCGCGAAGCCTATTACGCCAAGCACGGCGCGGAAATCGAAGCGTTCAAGGACGCGAGGGAATATCTCAACGCCGTAATGAACGGCAGAACCGACCCGCCGCCCATCAAGGACTGGCGAAAGGAACAGCAGAGCCTTACAGCCGCCAAGTACGCCGCCTGTGAGCGTTATTACGCCTTGCAGGACGAAGTGCGGAGCGTGGAGCAGTTACGCAAGGGCGCGGAGAATATCATGCGTGATGACGTACAGGAACGGCAGCCGCGCAGACACGACATTGAGCATTGACCCCGCAGGAGCGACAGGCAGGCTGACCGTTTGCCTGTTGCTCACTTTATCAATGAGAATATATAAACTAAATTATCCATAATATTCCGCAATAATCTCATCATTTCATAAAATAATACTTGAAGTTAGGCAGGATTGTTGATATAAGTCTATCGTAGGCGACGGTTTTAGCATTTGCTTTTCTATAATCATATATAAATACACACCTTACTGTTGTAGTTATACTACAATTGCTCAGTTGCTTTTAGAATACGAGAAACTTCAACAATTCTGTGTTGAAAGGCAAGGTGATTCAGAATGTTTTAATTACGCCCCGCTTAATACATCGACTGAATTCTCAGGAACGGCGTGCAAGGATATTTAAGTATATTGGAAATAGTATGTTGACTAGAAGTATGTCAATAATATATTCGGTTTATAGCATATTATATTAGATTTAAAGGAGGAATACTCGATGAAAAAGACAAGGGCTGTGTTTTTAGTTATGGCAATCATGCTTACGCTCTCATTTGCTACTCCAGTTATCGCTCAAGCTAAATCTGTAACAATAACTTGCCAAATGGATGATTCATACCGTTCAGAATACTCATCATATGTATCAAACATGACGTCAACCATGACAAATGTGGGGTATCCTTTCAATAATAAATGGAGCATTACATTTAGCAAAACTTATATGGACATTAATAATCTAGCCATTGATTCCTGTACACGTTCTTACGGTACTGCATGTGCAGTTGGATCGCCATGTGGCACCACTTGCGTTAACACTAGTTCAAGCAGTAATCATCATAAGAATATGTACAGAAACTACTATCAAGTGATAAATGACATCCCAATTACCGGATACAAACTAATGCTAACTGTGTCTGCAAGTAATATGTGCTATCAGTCTGGTGGAAGTCATAATGTGGGGATTTTAGGACTTGGCGCAACTTCTGGTGATTATGCTTTTGTTAAAAATAATACGACTAGAGGTATGATGCTAAACGTGAGAGTAATTCAACATGAACTTTCTCATAACTTTGGATGCAATGACGGTCCATGTACTAGTGGTTCAAATTGCATAATGAGTGGCGGGTTTGATAATAACAGCACGTATAACTTATCAACAATCTGGTGTTCAAACTGTGCAAGTAAATTCGATTCCTCATTACATTAAAGGCAAACAAGTAAATAATAACAACTGAAAGGAGAATATGACTATGTTTAGTAAGCGGACGATACTGGCACTTTCACTAGTTGCTATGTTCCTAGTTTTATTTGGCTGTCACCAGAATGATACCTCACAAACTGATAACACTTTGGAGAATAATAACGGTGGTGTTTCATACAGTTTTGAGCCATTAATTTTCTACTCACAGGACGACTTAATTACTGCGGTTAATGAGATTAACCCAGAAGATGACATGTATAATCTGTCAGAATTGGACTTCTATTATCTTCCAACTAATCTAATATCCGAAGCAACCCTTGATGCAATTACTGTTAAGGATCGCTATGTATGTGTATACTATTTTTTGACAGATATGGAGATAAACGATTACTCTTCAGCGGATGAGGAAGAAATCGCAAGAATATCTAACACTATAAAGCTTGAATGGATACGAAATGAAATCGGTGAGGACTTGTTGAGAAACACTGTGGAGCAGTTTAACTTGAAAGAGTACAGCAACGGAGTCTTTTATTACGATATTTCATACCCGACACAACCCGAATCCATTCTAGCGAAAAGCTTTTTTTGGGTTTCAGAGGGGTATAGATTCAATCTCGATGTTCCAATTGAAATGTTTAGATTGATAGAGAACAATGAAAACTCTATTAGCTTGTTAACAATAATTGACAAAGTCTATTTTTAGTAAGTGATGTTATTAGATTTTACTCTTTTATGAGCCATATCTTGCAAAAACCCGTACTATCATGCCGGATGAAACACTAGTTATATAGGTGCTTTTATTCGTTTTATGTTTGCTTTTCAGAATATAATTTGATTAACTGTGTTGATTTAGTAAAGATAATCGTTACTAGCTTTAATGGCGCGGATACTTAGCAAAATACCATACACTGACAAAACTAGATTAAGCGTGGTTTATAAATAATCTACGCTATTTCGCAAGGACAAGGTAAAATATCAGCCTTGTCCTTTTTTTTATGCCTTTTGAAGAGCGGCGCGCAAACGTCCTAAAGCACGCACAAAACCGCAATTCGAGGGGCAAGGTACAATTACCCTTACCCACTCACTTTTGGGGCTTGAAACCCTTGATATTACACAACTTTTTTATGCCTAAATGTCCACATCTCAGTGTTGAAAAATAGCGGGAAAACCCTGCAAGCGTCGATAAAGAAGAATTTACAGTTGACAAAACGCTTCATGGGGGTCACCCGCCGACATACGCCCGTTCATAGACCCGGACTTTGATAAAAACGTCCTGCTGACGCAGACCGAACGGCTCACCATGAACAGCCGCCCCGCAAACCCCGCCCACGCCCGGAATAAAAACGTGCTTGTAGTCGGCGGGTCAGGCTCCGGCAAAACGAGGTTTTTTGTCAAGCCCAACCTTATGCAAATGCACAGTAGCTATTGCGTTACAGATCCGAAAGGCACGATTTTAATCGAGTGCGGGAAGCTGTTACAGCGCATAGGCGGGTACGATATTAAAATCTTGAACACTATCAATTTTGCAAAGAGCATGAAATACAATCCGTTTGCCTACATACGGAGCGAAAAGGATATATTAAAACTCGTTTCCGCGCTCATAGCGAACACCAAAGGCGAGGGTGAAAAAGCGTCGGAAGATTTTTGGGTCAAGGCTGAAAAACTCTATTATACCGCCCTTATCGGATATATTTTCTACGAGGGACGGGAGGACGAAAAGAATTTTATTACCCTGCTTGATATGATAAACGCAAGCGACGCCCGCGAGGACGACGAGGACTATAAAAACCCTGTTGACCTCATGTTTGAAAAACTGGCGAAAAAAGACCCGGAACACTTCGCCGTTTTGCAATATGCCAAGTATAAAATGGCCGCCGGTGTTATAAGCTGATAAAGACTTATTTATCAAATACTTGGGAAAGCTGATAAATAGGCCATTATCAGCTTATTTTTATGCAAAGAAAGGAGCGCAAAAAATGAAAAAGGAAATCACCGCCCTGTATGAACGGCTGTCCGTGGACGATGGGCAAGCCGAAAACGAAAGTAACTCTATTCAAAATCAAAAAATGCAGTTAGAGGAATACGCAAAATCTAACGGCTTCAAGAACATTGTCCACTATACGGACGATGGGGAGTCCGGGCGATTTTTTGACCGCCCCGGCTACGTTAGAATGATGAACGACATTGAGGACGGCAAGGTTGCCATTTGCGTATGCAAGGATATTTCTCGCATAGGACGCGACTATATCCGTGTTGGCATGGCAATGGAAACCATGAGGGTAAACGGCGTTCGGCTGATTGCCCTAAATGACGGCATAGATACGATTCGGGGCGAGGACGATTTTACACCGTTTAGGAACGTCATGCACGAATTTTACGCAAAGGACACAAGCAAAAAAATCAAGTCCGTTTTCAAAGCCAAAGGCATGACAGGCAAGCGCGTCACAGGTACGGTTGCCTATGGCTATCTGTGGGCTGACGAGAAGCGGGAACAATGGGTTGTAGACCCCGAAGCCGCCGAAGTCGTACAGCGTATTTTCAGCATGACGATGGACGGGTTCGGGCCGTATCAGATAGCCAAGAAGCTGACGGACGATAAAGTGCTGATACCCGCCGCGCATTTGGCAAAGCATGACGAGGGCGTGAACAAAACCAAAACGCTCAAAGACCCCTGCGGTTGGGGTTCGTCTACTATCGTTCATATCCTCAAAAAGCGGGAGTATCTCGGTCACACTTGTAACTTCAAGACCCGCAAGCATTTCAAGGACAAAAAGAGCCATTACGTTGACGAGAGCGAATGGGTTATCTTTGAAAATACCCATGAGCCGATTATCGACCAAGAAACCTTTGACAACGTACAGCGCATACGGGGCAACGCTCGGCGTTATCCCGATGGTTGGGGCGAAGCGCACCCGCTGACGGGGCTGTTGTACTGCGCTGACTGCAACAGTAAAATGTACGTCCACCGCATGAACAACGGCAAGCGCATACCCTATTACACTTGCTCCGCATATTCCAAAGTGCCTGTCGGGGAACTGTGCGATTCCGCTCACCGTATCAACGCCGAGGTCATTATGACGCTGATAGCCGATATGCTCCGCGCCATTGCTGACTACTCCAAGAATGACCGCGCCGCCTTTATCAAAGCGGTAACGGACGCGCAGGACGAACAGCAGAACGGCGATACGGTAAAGAGGAAAAAGCGGCTTGCCGTTGCACAGAAAAGGGCTGGCGAACTTGAAAAGCTGATATGCAAAATCTATGAGGACAACGCCCTCGGCAAGCTGCCCGATGCGCGGTACGCCGCCCTCGATGAACAGTACGCCAAAGAGCAGACCGCCCTTTCAAAAGAGATAGCGGAAATCGAAACCGCCCTCGGCAATTACGAGCAGAGCCGCAGGTCGGCCGACAAGTTTATCGCCCTTGTCGGCAAGTACGAAAACTTTGATACCATGACAACAACGATGATGAATGAGTTTATAGAAAAAATCCATGTTTTCAAGCGTGACCGCAAGGGCAGTATCGAAACAACGCAGAGGGTAGATATTTACTTTAACTTTGTCGGTCGGTACGTTCCCCCGCGCTTCGGTGAAGTGGTTTTGACCGCCGAGGAACAGGAAGAACAGCGCAAGATTGAGGAACGCAAGGACAGGCTTCATCAAAACTATTTACGCCGCAAGGAGCGCGGCAAGGTTGCTGAGGATTACGAAAAGACAAAGGCGAAGAAAAAGGCGGCGATGGACGCGAAAAAGGACGCGCTACGCGCCGAGGACATCGCCAAAGGCGTGTTTGTTCCTGTGAGTATCATGCCGAAGAAAGAACCGAAAAAAGCGGAACAGGTTAAATCAAAATTACCGAAAGCAGCAAATCAATAATGGGAATTTACTTTGAAGCATATCGTTGTGTCCACGGACAAAGAACTAAGCATTTTAAGGCGCAACAACATTTAGACACATCAAAAATAGATTCTCGCCCGCCCTCAAGCGTCCATTCCTTGTTGTGTAATGCGCTTGCAGGGCAATTTTTTGCACAGATTTCGCAAGTGCCACATTTGGACGGTACGGGATTACGATTTTTTGTTACAACAGGAGCATTTGTCAACATAGAACACATACAAAGCGCACAGCCATATTCTTCTGTAATGAGTAAATTGTTTTTTCCAATAAATCCAAGCCCAGCAATACGAGCGATAGCTTTTTGTGGCAAAATACTAATGCCCTGTTGTAAGTTTGGGTCAATATATACAGATTCTATGTACCCACTTTTACTATTATTTTTTTCCGACTGCGAGTGAGTATTGTACCCTTTTTGTTTTAGATAGCCTGAAAGCCAATCAGCCAATTCTTCAGCCTTTTGTTCCTTAATTAAAAATTCATCTGTGCTTTCTTCATATGGTACACCTTCCAATGTTACGCTATTGAGTTTATCAGTTATATATTCTTTGGATAATACCATGAAAAAAATTATTGCTTTATCAAATCCTAAAGTCTGTTCTTTCGGTAGGTTAGAAATATCAACAAAATAAACCTCATCTGCTTCTCGCTTGAACAGTTCATTTATTATTTCATCATTCATTACAAATGCACCTCATTCTTGACTATCGTTAGCGGCACGGACTTTGTCTTTTTAGCCCGCGGCAGCGCCCACGGCTGTTATGGCAACGCCTAACCGTCAGAGTGGGTCACACGCTTTGAAAAAGCGGGTGATACGCTCCCTCGTTATGCCTTACACTTCATGTTTGGTTATTGGGTGACGGATAACGGTTTTAAGTTTTTCGGGGGCGGTTTTGCGTGGGTCACTTAAATAAATCTCATGGTGTTTTCTGCTATCTGAAATATCGTTTTTATGTCCCGAATCCACGATAAAACTTTCTAACACACCTATGCTTGCAGGTTCATCGTCGTAACTGCCTATGTGCATAATTTGTGCGCTCAATCCCTCGGTAAATGAAACGAGCCGCGCAAGTGTTAAGTCAAGTTCGGGCTTCTTTTTGCTGAGAGCCTGTTTTGCCAACTCAAAGACTTCCTGTGTCACAAATTCCGGCTGTCTTATCATTGAAGTCCAGTACAGCTTATCTTTGTCGGTGATATTTGTCCCGTCAAAATAACCGTCCTCACCCCACCATAATCCCTCAAGCGGCGGGACTACATATTCAAAATAGTTCTTTGGCTGTGTTCCGCTCATTTTGCTCATTTTTATTGAATATGAAAGCCCGTAGAGTATTTCCAAGGCGTTTTTGTAAGCACTACTTGTATTCGGATTTCCCTTGCCGTCTATCATTATGAAAACCATTTCTGGAACATCAATCACGGTCGGCTTTGTCGTTGGTAAGTATAAATCTTTATACTCTTTTTTGAAGTCAAAAGCTCCTGCCATTTGATAATCACCTTCCTCACAAAATAGTATAGCACAAAATTATGAAATTTTCTACGGTCATTTTTTGACCTCGCGGTCAGACTGACCCGAAGTTAGCCGAGCGAAAACGACAAGCCCCAAAGCGGAAGTGTACAGCCGCCGAGGGGCTTTTCTATATAAAAAATAAACTAAAAAAGGAGCGTTTCACATGAACGAAACCACAAGCACCACCGCGCCGAAAGTCTTTGAAATCATCGACGGCAATACTCTCATGGCGCAGGAGTATGAGCCGTTGCAATTCGCCGTTGAGAAGATACTGCCCCACGGCGTTTTTATCCTCGCGGGTAGCGGTAAAATCGGAAAGTCTTGGCTGTCCCTTGACCTCTGCGTGAACGTGGCAACGGGCGGCAAGTTGTGGGAGTTTTCTTCTGAGCAAGGTGATGTTTTGTACCTCGCCCTTGAAGATAATTACCCGCGCTTACAGGACAGGCTGAACAAAATCAAAGCGGCGGCGGTTGACATTTCGCGGCTGAAACTGACAACGGGTTCATTCGGAATTAACAGCGGCTTGATCGAACAGGCGCACAATCATTTAGCCGCATACCCCGACACGAAGTTAATCATCATCGACACGTTAGAGCGCGTCCGCGATACCGAGTTTGACAAAAACATTTACGCCTGCGATTACCGCGACATGACCCTGCTCCGCGAGATAACCAACAAGCACAAGCTGACCCTGCTTCTCATTCATCACACGCGCAAGCTGAAAGACGATGACCCGCTTAATACTTTATCGGGCAGTATGGGCTTGGTGGGTTCGGTGGACGGCGTGTTTGTTCTTGAAAAAGACAAACGCACAGGGCATGACGCGAAACTTACAATCGCCAACCGCGACACCGAGGGATTCTGTTTCAAGCTGCGGTTCGACCCCGATAATTGCAAGTGGGTTTTCATCGGCAGTGACGACCAACCGCCCGAAGAAAAAGAGGACGAAGATAATTTCTGGCTCGTCCTGTTGGTTGACACTTTTCTTGCGGACACATGGACAGGGACGGCGACGGAACTGTGCGACGCTTTGAAAAAGATTGACCCTCACGCCGACCTTATTACCCCGCGCACAATCACGAAGCGGTTAAAAGGCAGTATGGGCTTATTCAAAGAAAACAATATCACTATCGCCATTGACCGCAACCGTGACAGCAGGGCAATCACGATAACACGGCAGGGCGAACAGGAACAGACCGAGCGTGACGTTGTGACAACGTGACATTAGATTTATACACATACCCCCCTACAAATTGATGTCACAGGGTATGTATAAAAAAGTCATGTCACAACGTCACAATGTCACAGCGCGGGGCGGCAGGGTTCAAAAAACCTTTGCCGCCTTTTTTCATTTCAAATTTTAGAAAAGGAATTTTTTCAATGGCTGATAAATCAGTAGTACGAAACAAACAGTACAAGCGCGGCGGGCTGTCGGTTCGGCAACGCCACAACGAGCGGCAGAACGCCGACTACATGAACGACGACATTATCAAAGACCGCGCCGCCCTTAACGTCCATTTCAAAGAGCCGAGCGGCAGTTATGAGCAGATGTTTGATTCCATGCTTGCCGATGGCACGATAAGCACAAGAGGGCTTGGCAAAGACCCGTTCATCGTTGACGAATTGATTTACGACATCAACACCGCCTACTTTGAATACCACGGCGGCTATGACTACGCCGTTTCTTTTTATGAAGAAGCGTACCGTTGCGCCTGTGAGGAAATCGGCGGGGAGCAGTTTGTATTGTCTGCGGTTCTTCATGCTGACGAGCGCAACAAGGAAGTATCAAAACAGCTTGGCTATGACGTTTACCATTACCATCTGCACGTTATCTATGTGCCTGTCGTTGATAAGGAAATCTATTTCAAGAAGAACAACAAAGACCCCGAACTGGCGGGGAAGCTCCGCGAGGTCATAAAGCAAGTGAGCCATTCTAAAAAATGGCCGAAGCTGAAACAGCTTGACGATAACGGCGAGGTAGTGAGGAACGAAAAAGGCAAGGCGATTCTCGTCAATTCCTATTCCCTGCTTCAAGACCATTTCCACGACCACATGAAAGCGGCGGGATTTACCGACTTTGAGCGCGGGGAGCGCGGCAGTACCGCCGAGCATTTGAGTTGGTTGGAGTTTAAGGCAAAACAGGAAAAAGAAAACGCGCAGCGCGAAGCAGAACGCGCCGCCGCCCTTGCCGCCGAAGTCGAACAGAAGCAAGAAGCCGCCGCCGCTCTCGATACGGCGATTGCGGAAAAGGAAAAGACCGCCGCCAAACTGGATAGCAAGGTGGAACAGCGGATAGGTCATGTAAAAACACTCGACCAAAAGATTGACGACCGTAACTTTGCTTTTGCCGACATCAAAGAGATTAACAAAATCGGCAAAAAGACAAACATTGTCGGTCAAATCGTTGTCACGCCCGAAGAATTGTCCTATGTAAAAGGCTTTGCCCGCGAGGGTGTGAACAGCCGTGTCACCATTAAGGATTTATCGGACAAGGTGAAGCGGGTAGAGGGTGAGCGCGACGCTTGGAAATCCAAACATGAAAAGTTGATGGAAAGGGTAAAACCATTCCTTGACGCTG
>Ga0082212_10005402_pt1 | contig 17423 bp, 15 predicted proteins | sample TergutNt197P3_FD_71548 | JGI IMG/M metagenome (GOLD analysis project Ga0082212, IMG submission 71548) | Neocapritermes taracua P3 segment gut microbial communities from Petit-Saut dam, French Guiana - Nt197 P3 | ecosystem: Host-associated > Arthropoda: Insects > Digestive system > Gut ... | reverse complement strand
TGACAAATAATGGAGCAAACGAATGTATGCCAACGAAAACAACATTGTCGGACAGATTAACGCGATACTGCCGCCGCTGGGCAAAGAGCTCTACTCCAAGCCCGCGCAAGTGGCCTCGATAGACGAATTTTTCCAAAAATACGGCGACGACTTCTGGTTCGGCGGGGTTTTCTCTCACATTATTAAAAAAGTAAAATTCCCGGCCGAAGCGCTGGAGCGCCACATAACCATATTCGACCATTACGATGCGTTCCGGCTGCTGGCCGTTTATCAGGATCTGCCCGAGTCTTTCATAGAAAAACACCTTAAAAGCTTCAAGGAATATCTGGACGAGCTGGCTTTGCATCAAAAATTCTCGGACGAATTCCTGACCAAAAATATCATAAACCTGCATACTTACTATCTGAAGAATCCTAAAAGTCTGAATAATAGCGAAAATATCTATTCTGACCTTTTGAACGAATTGGAACAAAATATGATGAAAAGTATGGGCGTTACCCATGACGGGAACGACTATACCTTCAAAGCTGCCACCGATACGGGCGAAATAGTAACCGTACATGGAAAGCCTTTTGAAATAAGCAATTGGGGAGATCGCAAAAAATTCAAAGAAAATACGCAGGAATATATCGAAGACAACGACTTGCTGGCCGAACCGGAGCCGAAATTAAACATAAAGCGCGAAAACTTCAACAGCGTTTACCACATCGCGGATAATATGCTGGAGCTGGAATGGGACGCCATCACAAAATCCAAGGACTTGTCCTGGATGGTTCAAAACTTTTATACCCTGGACAAGGACCAGCGCGCGTATTTTCTTAACGCGTTGATAAAGGCTTTCGCGGCCGAGCTGGGCATTCCGGAACCCAATGTTATATTCGTTAAACATCCCGATGATAAAGAAGCCAAGAAACATTTGGCGGCGGCGCGAAAATCCGACAATACGATAATCATTTACGATTCCCTATTGAAAGAAAAGACTCGGGATTTGGCGCAATTTCTGGGCGTCGTGCCGCATGAATTTCATCACCTGTTAAGAAAAAAGCCCGGAGATAATACTCTGGACAAGCTGCGTCAGGGGCCGTCCCTGCGCCACCAAAAGTATCAGGCGGCGTATTATCAGAGCGAGCTTTATCAAAAAGGGTACGAGGAATATTTGAATAAACTTCGCTGGAATGAAGATAAGCAACAGGAAGAAATGGAAGCGATCCTTATCAATTCCCATATAGAGCGAGCGTTCGATAAAAGAATCCTGAACAAAGATATGGTCGTGCCTTTATCGTATTTTTACAACATAGATAGTAATTCGTATTGGGATCCCAATCTTACCCACAAGGCTAATGCGAGGATACCTTTCGGCTTCGATGAAAACGCGCATATTCCGGGAAAGATAAAAAGGCGGCTTGACGACGAAGGCGTTCCGCAATTCGCGACGGCCGGGCAATATCTCAAAATCTTTGAAGACAAGTTTGATAATTTGTCCTTTACACAGAAAGTCTGGTTTATGGATTATCGCGCCGAAGAGCTATATCATAAAGATATACAGGTCGGAGCCACCGAACAGAAACTGTCTTTGTGCAAAATGCTGCATTACCCCAACTGGTACCGCATATTCCCGAAAGATTTCTTAGAGATGTTGGCTTCCGACAAATATCCGAAAATGCAAAACGCCACAGGATGGGGTTATGACGACTGGTTCCTTGAAGGACAGTTGAAGCAACACCATCTGTATGCACTGCAAGCTACGGAAGAAATCCCGGCGTTGGAAAAACTATATACCAGTTTTAAAGACCTGACCGGCGTTAAAAAGGCCGCCGGAGATGTGGCCGCCGCGAAGAAACGCCTGGGGGTCAAGCCGTACCAGACTTTCAAAGCAACTGGGAAAAAGCCCGCCGCGCTTTCAGAGTTCGCGATCAAATGGGCCGAGGATAAAAATATCGAAGAAGAAAAGCCCGCCGCGACCGATGTTTCGGATTTGCAAAACCAGCTTGAAAACGAGAAAGAGAAAAACGCAAAACTGAACACGGAGTGGAATGAAAAATACAATACGCTTTTCGACACATCCAAAAAATTAATAGCAAAATATAAAAATCAGTTGGCTGCGAATAATAACGGCTTCTTTGCGAATATCGGAAAACTTTTTAGATAGTTTTTAATATAATTTTTAATAAAAGCGCATTTCTGCGCTTTTATTTACTCGGTTTTCAACAATGCCTCTGCGTTAAGGGCGACCCCGGCCTTGCGCGTATGGTTCGCCCCCAGTTTCGGCGCCAATGCCCCGTTCACCCACACGTCTATTCCGCCGGCGTTGCCGAACGTCCCCTTCACGTTTCCAACTCCGACATAATAGACTTCGCCCGGAACCAAGACCCGGCTGAACATAGTTTCGCCTTGGGCGTCCTCTATCTTTACCCATGATTCCTGAGTCGCTTGCAAAACCACATTCGCCGCCGCGCGATTTTCAGTTCCGAATTCTTCTTTGACCGCCAGATTGAATGCCGGCGCGTTCACGACCGCCTCAGTCGGCGCGACGCTTGCCGCCCCCCGGCGCGTCGCCAAAGCCGACACGCCCCAAATCGCCCCGGCGATCACAAGCGCCGATACTATTATCGCCGACAGCCATTTCCAATTCTTGCGCAAAAACGCGCCGGTTCTGTCCGCCGCTTCGCTAACTATCTTCTTCCTGTCGGGCAGTTCGGATTTTGCCGGTGCCAAAACTTCGTCCTCTTCGCGGACTATGCCCAGCTCTTCCTTTATCTTCTGGGCGATCATATCAGGGTCCAACTCCAGCTCCATCGCATAGTTTCGCGCGAACCCCAAAATATATACCAATTCCGGAATCTTCTCGTATTCGCCGGCTTCCAGGGCTTCCAGGAATTCCTCCTTTATGCAAAGCTGCTTGGCGATCGTCGGCAGTTCGCGCTTGCGCCGGCCCGTGGTGCGCGCCCGGCGAAGCATTTCTCCGGCGGTTACGATTTCAATTTTCTCGGTCATTTGAGTTCCTTTCAATTATTAATTAGCAATTAGCGATTAGCAATTATCAGTTGAATACAACCATAAGCAATGTCCATTATAATAGACAATGTTATTCATATTATCCAAATCGCTAATTGATAATTGCTAATCGCTAATTTTATTATTATAAACCTAGAACCGCTTGTTGCAACAAAATTTTTTTTATGTTATTGTCCAAACCATGAGGAAGGCGTTAGCCATATTTTTTGCATTGCTGCTGTGCGCGTGCGCAGGGAAAAATCCTTATTTGAACGGGCTGAAATGCGGCACTGACAACCTTTGGGCAAACAAACCGGAGCAAAGCATCGAATGCTTTGATGCGGCCGAAGTCGCCGATCCCGGCAATTACGAAGTCAAAGATTACGAAAAAATTATGCTGAATACCTATCAGGGCGTGGGCTTTCTGGCACTGGGTGATGCTTTTGCGAACCAAAGCTTTCGGCGAGCGTACGCCCTGCAGGTGCAAACTGTCCAGGAAAACAGCGCCCAAATCCAAAGACAGCAGGAAGAATTCAAGAAATCCGCGCGCAGAATTCCCGGAATGCCGCCGCTGAACTCCATCGTCAGCGATATAAACGCCGAGCTGGAGCTGAACCCCCAAGTCGCGGCTATGCGCGATTTTGTGAATCCTTATACTACCTGGCTGGGCGCGGTTTACGACGGCGTGGTCAGCCGCGATATGCCGAACGCGGATAACTTTATGCGGCGCGTTATGCAATTCGCGCCGGACAATCAATTCGTCCGCACGGACATGGAAGCAATTCGCGCGCGCCGTGACCTGGTATGGGTCGTTTTCGAAAACGGCAATGTAGGGCGGCTTTACGAGAGGGCGCTGGCCCCGCGCGGACTGCAGGCTTGGAACATCAACCTTACCGTTCCGGACCTGGCGCCTGGGGGAAAAGCCCTTCCCTTCATAGAAGTTGACGGCGTCCGGACCGAATTTCTGGCCAGCATGGACAGCATCGTTAAAACGGACTTGATAAAATACCGAACACAGCATATAATCTCGTCGGTAATATTCGAAGTCGGCAAAGTTGCGATCGCAACCGGCGCGATGGTCGGCGGAGTTGTCGCGGCGAACAGCAACCAGAAATACGGCGGATTGATGATGATGGGGGGATGGCTGCTGGCGAATGCGGCGATGGGCGCGAATAAATCATGGGACTTGCGCGGATGGCATTCGCTGCCGAGCGAAATCCAAGTCGCGCGACTGAATATGCCCGCGTCGCGCAAATTAAACATCCCGCCGGTCGGCATCGTGGCAATCCCCGACGGAATACGAAACGCGATAGTGTTCGTCAGAATTTCAAGCGACTATAAAAACGTAGTCATTGGAAAATTAAACTAAGGAGTAAAAAATGAGAAAACTAATCATGGCGCTTTCTATCGTAGCGCTGACCGCTTGCGCGACGCAATACGACAAAAATAAATTCCATTTCACTTCGGACGCTCATTACATTTCCGAAATAAGCGCGACCGACCGAGTTCGCGAATCCGACGGATTCACCATCGTGAATATCAGCGGCATCGCCAGCAGCGACACGACCGTCTGGTATCGCGTAATGTGGTTCGACGCGGACGGCATGCCGATAAAGGCCACTACTTCCAAATCAACCGAAGCCAGACTGCGCGCCGAACAGCCGTTTAATTGGTCTTCGGTTTCGCCGAACGCGTCCGCGACGAAATACAAAGTATTCGTTTCCGGCCGCCCCATTGAACAATAAAAAAACAAACAAAGGAGAACCAAAATGAACATGAAAAAAATATCTATGCTTATGGCGATATGCGGCGTGCTGGTAATCGGAGCATGCAGCCAGAAAACCGAAGACATATCGCGCGCGGAATCGGCCGAGCTGGTCACGGCGCAGCTATCGTCGCTTGATTTCGAGCGCATGGCAAAAGCTATGCTGGACGACATGCTGATGCATGAACTTTCCGGCAATCGTACGTTTATAATGGAAGTCGGAGAAGTCCGCAACGACACGATGCAGCGCATCAACACCGCCGACCTGACTGATTATATGCGCCGCGAATTGCGTCGCAGCGGCAAGGTCACCGTGACTAACCTCGGCGAAAACGCGTCTGTAGCGTCTTCCCGCGATCTGGCAAACAATTCAATCATGAACCAATCAACAACGATGCAGAAAGGCACTGTGACCGCAGCGAACACCAGCTTGTTCGGACGCATATCGCAGCGCGACCTGGGCATTGACAAGGGCAGAAAGAAGATAGAATATACATTCTCGCTATCTTTGACCGACCTGCGTAACGGCACGGAAATCTGGAGCAACAAGGAAGTCATAACAAGGCTTACAAACAGCAATACGAAAACTTGGTAAAAAAACGCGCCCCAAAGGGGCGCATTTTTTTGACATTGTCCATTATAATGGACAAGTTTTTATCTGCATGCAACGCATGCACCGGCGCACACGGAAGCTATGGGACAAATACAACTGCAACCGCCACAAATGACACCAAATGTAATGTCTTTGGCCCCTGCATAAAAATTATGAAAATTTTCAGGGGCCACATTCATAAACATATCAACAGCTTTTTTCTGAATCATATCAATCACCTTTGTTTATAACGAATTACAGATTTGCCCATCGGAATCCCAATGGATATTATCAAGTTTAAACACCAATTGATTTTTCTTGAAAAAATCCAATGCTTGATTCAGATAATCGTGAAAGTTTTTGCGATTATCCCATAACCCGACAATGACCGAATGATACGGTATATTCATCTGGTTATACAAAGGACCCTGGCCGTTATAATTTCCCCAACCTTCAGACGTTTCTCTTTCAATAATAACGCGCGAGGTCATCTGGGCGATACCCCAAATGCTTGTAGGGTCGTATTCCGTATAGGATCCGCCGATTAGGGAGTATATTTCTTTCAGTGTCTGAGCGGTCAGAATCTGATACACGCCCATCATTTTCGGTGAATCCGTGGCCTGTACGATATAGTCGTCTTTCTTCCATGTGGATATTCCGTTGGCGCAGTTTCCGTTCAAGCGCTCGATTTTATAATCAGGAATTTTGTGCCCGAATATTTGATCCATTCTGGCCAGAATATTGTCGCGATTATCGAAGATATTTTTTGCGACTTCCAATTCTTTGTCGGACGCTTTTGATAAATCCGCCCAACTGGCAAAGCCGGCTATGTTGGCTACAACATGCTGTGCTTTCATAAGGCTGAATCTGTCGGTATCTTTCAGACATTTGGAAATCCAAAATCTCGCATTCGGAAAATATTTGGGGTTATCGGAATCAAAACCACCAAGAAGGTTTTTTGATTGCAGTTTAAAATAATCAAGATATTGCATAATACAATCCTTTTTTGTTGCTCATGTCAATTATCTGTAATTTTTTGTTCGTAAGTTTTGTCAGATAATAAACACGAATAAAGGTTTGTATTATCTGGCCCTGTAATAACAGGGTCCTTGGCACGATGAAATCTTTGCACGAACGACCGGCTTTGCCAAGAAGCACGCACTTATTATAGGTATAAAAAGCCAAATGTCAATCTGCCCGGTCAAAAAATTTGTGTATTGCTTTTCGCATCTCTGCGGCGGTTTGTATTTGATTCACGCGGGTTCTGAATACAGCGGCATCTTTCATTCCGTTCGAGTACCATGCCGCATGCTTGCGGAATAACGGAACGCCTGTGCGCTCGCCGTAATACTGCATAACAAGGTCAAAGTGTTCCATAATTAACTCATAATGTATAGGGGCGCATCGCGATGCGCCCGGGGCGTTCCGGCCTTCGCCGGAATGACAAACCAGCGAGCCGCCCCTACATAATTCGCCGAGAAGCCAAGGGTTTCCCAACAAAGCGCGTCCTATCATTGCGCCATCCGCGGCAAGTTTTTCTACCGCAGCCACATCTGCCGAGGTCTTTATATCGCCGTTGAACACTATCGGGAAATTTCCCATTTGTTTTTTTATGTCGGCTATCTTTTGCCAATCCGCGCGGCCCGCGTATCCTTGCGCCCTGGTGCGCCCATGCACGGTCGCAAACTGCGCGCCCGCGTCCGCTGCAATGCGAACCAGGTTTATGCTATTCAAATGCTTATCGTCCCACCCCAGCCGGGTTTTAATTGAAACTGGGATTTTAACCGCACCAACAACTTCGGTTATTATGCGCCCGGCAAGTGCATGATCGCGCATCAGAAAAGCCCCCGCGCCCGCCTTGGTCGCAACCTTGGGCACGGGACAGCCCATATTTATATCAATCCAAGTTGCGCCCTGGTCTTGCAAAATCCGCGCCGCTTCGCCCATCAACCGCGGATCTGCGCCGAAAATTTGCGCCCCAAGCAGGCCTTCGTCGCCATAAGTATCAAAGTTTCGCTTGCAATTCTTTGCCGCCGCAACCAAGGAATGGCACGAAATCATCTCGGTCATCAGCATGGCGCCCGGCGCGCACCGGCGCAAAATCCGACGGAAAGGCTTGTCCGTGATGCCCGCAAGGGGCGCTGCAAAAATTTTATCCGGCGCAATCATTATTATGATATAATAGCCGCTGTGAAACAGAAAATCAAAGAATTATTGCAATTTTTGGTGGGGGGATGGCGAGGAGGTCTGCGTGGCAAGGTCGGCGTGGTGTGCGCCGTGTTCGCGGCCGCAATGTTCATACGGCTGTTCTTTGGCGAGGTTACTGTCCAGCGCTTTGTGATGAATATCTGGCGGCTGGAGCGCGAGCAAACTCAACTGGCGACAGAACAGGAAAAGCTGACCCTGGTGGAGCATCATATAAGCCTGCTTCAGGACCATTCGCCGGACTATGTTGAAGAGCTGTCGCAGAAATATCTGAATATGGGCGATCCGAGTTTGCGGATTCTCAAATAGTTTGATTTTTCTGATTTAGATGTTATAATTCCGGCAATTTCCCCCTTCGCCAAGGCTTCGGGGGACTGGCGCGGGGCGTAGCTCAGTCTGGTAGAGTGCTTGCTTTGGGAGCAAGATGTCGCATGTTCGAATCATGTCGCCCCGACCACCCTTCGCGTCTGCGACGCTTCGGGTGGCAGGCCACCACTAAATCATGAAACGTTCCATTAAAATCTTATTACTCATTGCCGCCATTTGTTTGGGCGCGGGGATTGCCATACATCAATTTTACCTCAATCGGTCGGCGGAGGTTGTAATTACCGAGGCCGAGCCGGCAGAAGAGATATCAGAATCCAATGATATTCCTGAAACAGACGTAGACATCGTTGCGGACATTCCTGAAGAAATGCCGGGCAAAGGCGGCTTTCGCCTTGATTTTACCGGCACCAAGGGCGGGATCGGCATCGGCAAGATGAATATAAACTTTTCCGAAGATGGAAAAGGTTACGAAATCAAGGCAAATGGCCGCGCCGCCGGACTCTTGAAACAATTCGTCAGCGACAGGCTGCAGCTATACTCGGTCGGTGAGCAGAAAAGCGGCAAGATGACCGTCCGCTACTTTTCAAATACTACCATCAAAGACGATAAAAAAGCGACCAGGAAAGAAAAAATACATTCGTTCGCGGGCGCATGGACATACGAAAAACTAGGGAAGCCGAAAGAAGTCGACAACAAGATTTTCGACCAGGCAATAGACCCGCTGACCCTGCTCTTCCATATTGGACGCGCGCTGGACGAAACCGGAAAATGCAATCTTTCGCATAATGGGTTTATCGACGAGACCGGATTTTCCGTTACTGTTACCGACAAAGGAAAAACTTCGGAGTCCGGAATCAAATCGGGCAAGAAAAAAATATCGGAAATAAGATGCGACGCGGTCTTTGCAAACCGCGCTGGGAAAGCCATGAAAGACTATCCTTTCGAACACGAATTCGCGAAAAAGAAGGCCAAAAAGCGACCCAGCGTGATCTCCATTTACTATTCCAAATTCGGCGGCGACAATTTCATACCGGTATATATAAAAGTCCGCGAAACCCCGATCGGCGACGTTAATATAAAGCTGACAAAGTTCGTCAAAGGGAAATAAAAAAACCAAGGCTTTCGATTTTCGAAAGCTTTGTTTTTGCATATAAAATCCTCTTAAAAACTAGGACATTCTTCTAAATAAAAGGTGGTTTTTCTCCTTTTGCCATCCTATAATAAGTCAAAACTTACAAGGACTGAAATATGGCAAAGATAACAAAATTGGCGAAAGACGGAGCCGGATTGGGCATAGAGCAAAAGCTCTGGGCGGCCGCCGACAAAATGCGCGGCTCCATCGACGCGGCGGAGTATAAGCATGTCGCGCTGGGGCTGTTGTTCCTGAAATACATATCCGACCGGTTTGTGCGCAAATGGGAGTCCTTGCCGACGCCTGAAGAGCAGGAAGACCGAGACGAATACATTGCCGAGAACATATTCTGGGTGCCGCAGATCGCCCGCTGGCCTTACTTGCGGAACAACGCCACCAGCCCTGTAATCGGCAAGATGATCGACGAGGCGATGATCGCCATCGAAAAGGAGAACCCGAAGCTGCGCGGAGTCCTGCCAAAGGATTACGCGCGGCCCAGCTTGGACAAGACGATGCTGGGCGGGCTGATCAACATATTCTCGGACTTGGATTTGTATGCCGACGAAGAGCAGGATGTCCTGGGCCGCGTGTACGAGTACTTTCTGAAAATGTTCGCCCGCGCCGAAGGCAAGCTTGGCGGAGAATTCTATACGCCCCGCTCTATCGTGAGACTGTTGGTCGAGATGATAGAGCCTTATCAGGGACGAGTCTATGACCCTTGCTGCGGGTCCGGCGGAATGTTCGTCCAGGCGGAAAAGTTCATCACGGAACATTCCGGCAGGGTCAGCGATATCTCGATCTATGGCCAGGAAAAGAACGCGACCACATGGCGGCTGTGCAATATGAACCTTGCCATTCGCGGAATAGCGGCCAATCTGGGCGGCACGCATGCCGACACTTTCCATAACGACCTGCACAGAGACACCCGGGCCGATTTCATTCTGGCCAATCCTCCGTTCAATATCAGCGATTGGGGGCTGGAGCGCATACGCGATGACGCGCGCTGGAAGTACGGGGTGCCTCCGGCCGGAAACGCGAACTATGGCTGGATTCAGCATATGATACACCATCTGGCGCCGCGCGGGGTAATCGGTTTGGTCTTGGCGAACGGGTCTATGAGTTCCGCCACCGGCGGCGAAGGAGAAATACGGGAAAGACTGATAAGGGAAGGATTGATAGACTGCATGGTGGCGCTGCCGCCGCAGTTGTTCTATTCGGTGACTATTCCGGTGTGCCTGTGGTTTATAAGGCGAGGACGCCAGCCCGGAGCGCCGACGTTGTTCATAGACGCGCGGAAATTGGGCTATATGGCGACACGGACAAATCGCGATTTCACAGACGGGGATATACAGAAAATCACGGACGCGTACCATAATTGGCGCAAGGGCAAGGATTATAAAGATATGCCGGGATTTTGCAAGTCGGCGGAGTTGGAAGAAATCGAAAAGAACGGGTTTGTGCTGACACCGGGACGCTATGTCGGAGCGGAAGAAACGATGGAAGACGACGCGACGTTCGAAGAGAAGATGAGCGCACTAATCCCAGAATTGAACGTACAGATACAACGTATTGCGCAGTTGGATACCGAAATTATAAAACAACTTGCATGTCTTGCTTCAAATATAATCGTGAAGGACGCGCTTAAAAGTCCGCAAGTACAAAAAGCGATGAAAGATATTGAAGAAATTTCGAGCAAAATATGCTTTAATAATGGATACGAGAAAGAAACAATACAAGAAAAGGAAAATATCATGACCGGCAACACTTTGAACAAATTTCACAAAAATAATGCTTGGACTGGGTTATTAGATGTTATAAAAAATGGCACTGATTTATCAAATCGAGAAAATATAACCAAAGAACTTTTTGAGTCATGGAATAGGCTTGTAATTTCTACTCTCAAATGTGTTGATGTCAATTATGACACAAATTATGCAAAAGAGTATGAATTAGACCAGCTTACGAATATGCCGTCCGAAAACACAATTAGCACATATAAAGCCATTATAAAACAAGCGATAGAAAAACTTAAAGAAATCGCAAAAAGAATATCTAATGAATAATTAGCTAGGAACGGACAAACTTATGATATTATCCCCGAAAAAATATTTAATTATTTTCGATACAAACTGTATTTATGCTGCGGATAAGGATAACTCATGCGCATTTGTTCCTCTATCAAATTTTACGAACTTTTTAACTTGGGCGGAGAGTGAAAATATTTCGAGGTTTTGCACACTAGCTATCCCAAGAATAGTGTTATTGGAAATTGCAAAACAAAAATTTGATAGAAACGAACAATCAAAATTGGATTATGAAAAAGTATCCAGATTTTTTGATAAACAATATGATGCCATAATTTGTAAATTTGACGATTTAATTATAGAAATTTCTAATTTCCTTGTTTCAAAAGACATACTGATTATTGACCATCCATCTCAATTGGAGCCAATAATCCTTAGGGCGGTTCATAAACGAAAACCTTTCGATTATTTGGACAAAAAAGGTGATAAAAAAGAACACGGGAGCGATAAAGGATTTAAAGATGCGGTTCTATTGCATTCTGTTATGGAAATTGAAAATTTAACACAATTTCAAAAAGCATTTATTTGCACAAACAACCATACGGATTTTGCCAAATGTGATAATGGGGGATGTGCAAATTTAGAAATAAAAACTTCTAAAAACTCAATTCGCGATATAGAAACTGTATTGAAAGAATATATTCCGCTACAAAAAACATTTAACTGGATAGAAGAAAACAAAGATAGTATTCTGGCATATCTGAACGATTATGGCGGTGATTGGGTATTTACAGACTTCACTTATGAGGAGAATAATTTTCACTTTCTAAAAGACAAAAATGTTGTCGAATTTACATTAAATTTATCAGCAATTGGAGATTTTGCGGCAGAAGGGTTAACATCAGATGATATGACTACAACAAAGTGGTTTGATCTAAGAGCAAATGGTATAATAGAACCAGAGGATATTAGCGAAGGAAAAGAAACTGCGGAGATCGACGATGAGTAGCTGGCAAAATGTATTTTTATCTGATATAGCAACAATTGTCCCTGGATTTGCTTTTAAAAGCGATGAGTTCTGCGTTTCAGGGATTCCTGTTGTAAAGATCAAAAACATAACTCCACCATTTATAGATTTATCGGACGCTCAATTTATTGATAACTCAAATCTTGAATCAAAGCTGGACAAGTTCAAATTGACCAAGGGCGATTTCTGCATAGCTATGACTGGGGAAACCATCGGAAAGGTCGGGAAATACATATCAGACGATATTGCCTATCTCAACCAACGCGTCTGCAAAGTTGTGCCTAAACCTGGGATAGACAAGAGTTTTATTTATTATTCTTTGGTATTGCCAGACTTTTACTCGTTTGTGCAAAACAATATCGACAGTCAAAGCGCGCAGGCAAACATAAGTCATAATGCATTAGGCAGATATCCTATATTATTGCCGGCGCCGGAAGAACAAAAAGCGATTGCGGGGGTGCTGGGGGCGCTGGACAACAAAATAGAAGCCGCACGGCGGGGAAATGAGACCCTGGAAGCCATCGCCGCCGCTCTATTCAAGTCTTGGTTCGTGGACTTTGAACCCTTTGGAGGCATAAAACCTAACAACTGGCTTGATGGCAGATTGGCCGACATTATCGGCGAATTGGAAAGCGGTTCTCGTCCTAAAGGCGGCGCGGAATCATCCGGCGTTCCAAGCATAGGCGCGGAGAATATAGAAGGCTTTGGAATATACGATTACGCCAAAGAAAAATTCATAAGCCAAAGTTTCTTTGATAACATGCGCCGCGGCAAAGTTCGCTCCGGCGATGTCTTACTATACAAAGACGGCGCTTATGTCGGCAAGGTATCTATGGCCTTGGACGGATTCCCCCATGAAACATGCGCCGTCAACGAGCATGTGTTCATCCTGCGGACAAATGATATTTGCCCGTCTCAATTTTTCCTGTACCTGTTTATATCGCAGAAACAGATCATAGAAACTATGGCGACGCTGGGTTCGGCAAAGGCTGCTCAGCCCGGATTAAACCAAACCGACGTCGGAAGCGTTGAATTAATAATTCCCGATAAAGACACTATCAAAAAATTCGATGAAATCATTTCGCCAATGATGCATAAGATAGCCCAAAACTCAATTCAATCCCGCACGCTGGCGCAGATGCGCGATTCCTTGCTGCCGCGCCTTATGTCTGGAAAGATCAGAATCCCACCCTTCGGTACAGGAGATAACAAATGAAAAACGTCCTCTATAACGAAAGCATCTTGGAAACCGTCGCTTTGCAGACTTTCCAAAGTCTCGGATATGACTATCTGGCCGGCGAACAACTGGAGCGCGCGCCCAGTCAAGTCATTCTGTTCGATCGCTTGCGCGCCGCCCTTGCCTCCATAAATCCCAAAGCCTCGCCCGAGGCCCTGGACGAGGCTTTCCGCAAAATCACTACCCTGTCCACGCAAAGCATTACCGCCGACAACAAGCAAATTTCCAAATGGTTCGCGGACGGCCTGGATGTCGAATACGCCGCCGCCGGCAAAATCAAATCCGACCATATAAAAATCTTCGAGCCGCAAGTCTTGTCCTCCAATGACTTCCTTGTCGTCAATCAATTCACTATCATCGAAAACGATATCAACAAGCGGCCGGACATTATCGTTTTCATCAACGGCCTGCCTGTCGCCGTCCTGGAATTAAAAAACCCGCTGGACGAGGAAGCGAACACCGAAAAAGCGTATACGCAGCTACAAAACTATAAAACCGCCATCCCCAGCATTTTCCGATATAATGTCGCGCTGGTCGCCAGCGACGGGATCGGCGCGAAAGTTGGCTCTCTCACCGCCGATTGGGCGCGCTTTATGCCTTGGCGCGGCGACGACAAAAATCCTCTGCGCCTGTCCGCGCTGGATGAGCTGATAAAAGGGCTTTTCTCGCCGGAGGTCATCATCGATTATCTGCAGAACTTTTGCCTTTACGAAGACGATGGTAAAAAATTAGTAAAAAAGATTGCCGGATATCATCAATTCCACGCCGTCAAGAAGGCCGTCGAAAGCAGCGTTTCTGCGACAACCGGCGATCATCGCGCCGGCGTCGTCTGGCATACCCAAGGCTCCGGGAAATCCCTGTCCATGGTATTCCTTGCGCGAAAACTGGCTTTGGAGCCGCGGCTGAACAACCCTACCCTGGTTATCATCACCGACCGCAACGACCTGGACGACCAACTGTTCGGGACTTTCGGCGCGGCCAAGGATTTCCTGCGCCAGGAACCTGTCCAGGTCGACTCGCGCGAGAACATAAAGCAGCTTGAAAAAGCCGCCGGCGGAATCATATTCACAACCATACAGAAATTTGCGGAAAGCGCGGGACCGCTGTCCACGCGGCAGAACATCATAGTCATGGCCGACGAAGCGCATCGCAGCCAGTACGACTTCATAGACGGCTTTGCCCGGCATATGCGCGACGCCTTGCCGAACGCTTCGTTCATCGGATTTACCGGCACGCCGATAGAAGGGACCGATGTCAATACTCCGGCCGTGTTCGGCGACTATATCGACATTTACGATATTCAGCAGGCGGTGGAAGACGGCGCGACCGTTCCTATCTACTATGAAAGCCGCTTGGCGAAACTGGGCTTCGATAAGTCTATGCTGGCCGGCATGGATGAAGAATTCGATGCGATAACCGAAGGCGAGGAAGAGCATCAAAAAGGCAAAAAAGCCAGCAAATGGACTCAATTGGAAACCTTGGTCGGCGACCCCTTGCGGATAGATTTAGTCGCGAACGACATACTGAAGCATTACAAGGATCGCGCTGAAACCATCGACGGCAAAGCCATGATAGTTTGCATGAGCCGCCGCATCTGCGTCGATATGTATAACAAGATCGTATCCCTTGCTCCGGAATTAAAGAACAACATCAAAATAATAATGACCGGCAATACCGGCGATCCGGCATCGTACCAGCCTCATATTTACAACAAAAAGAAACGCCGCGAGCTGGCGGACGAATTCCGCGACCCGAAAAATCCGTTCAAAATCGTAATCGTCCGCGATATGTGGTTGACCGGCTTTGACGCGCCTTGCCTGCAAACCATGTATATAGACAAGCCGATGCAGGGACATGGGCTGATGCAGGCGATCGCCCGCGTAAATCGAGTTTACTTCGACAAGGAAGGCGGCCTGATCGTCGATTATATCGGCTTGGGCGAAAACTTGAAGCGCGCGCTGGGGACTTACACCGCCGGCGGAGGTCATGGGCAGACCTCCATCGACATCGACGAAGCCGTCGCCATTCTGCAAGAAAAGTTCGAAGTCATTCAAAGTATTTTATACGGGTTCGACTACAAACCAGTATTCAAGCTGCCTGATGCCGATAAGTTGCCGTTTATGATGAAAATCGCGGACTTCATACTCGGAAAGGAAGAAGGTAAAAAGAACTTTATGCAGGCGGTTCTGGAGCTGTCCTCCGCATTTTCCCTGTGCGCCACAACTGACGCTGCAAAGGAAATCCGCGATGATGTCGGCCTATTCCAAGGAATAAAAAGCATCATATCGAAATCCAGCGGCGGACAGGAAAGCGGCAAAACACAGGAAGAAAAAGAGCTTGCCATAAAGCAGATGATTTCCCGCGCGGTGTCTGGCGCCGAAATTTTCGATATTATATCCGCGATGGGCGCCGGCAAGCCGGATGTGTCCATTCTATCCGACGACTTCTTGCAAGACGTCAAAAAGGCCGAGCATAAAAACCTGGCCGCCGAATTGCTGCGCAAACTCATCCAAAACGAATTGAAGGCCAAATTCCGCAAGAATATAGCGGAATATAAAAAGTTCTCCGAAATGCTGCAGAAATCGTTCGTCAGATACCAAAATCGGCTGATTCAAGCGGTGGAGGTCATAGAAGAGCTGATCGGCATCGCAAAAGAAGTGAATGAATCCGCAGGGCGCGCGAAAGAGCTGGGACTGACCGAGGACGAAATCGCCTTTTATGACGCGCTGGGCGCGAACGATAGCGCGGTCGCGGCGTTGGGCGACGAGCATCTTCGCGAAATGGCCCGCATATTGACCGACAGAATCCGCGAGAACGCAACCATAGACTGGCAGACCAAGGAATCCGTTCGGGCCAAGCTGCGGCTGGAAGTCAAAAAGGTCTTGCGACAATACGGGTATCCTCCGGATAAGGAAAAAATGGCGATCGATAACGTGCTGGCCCAAGCCGAAGCCATCGCGCAAGAGGCTGAATAATACATTGATTTTTGCCAAATTTGCTATAAAATACTGTTGTTGCGCCCGTAGCTCAGCTGGATAGAGCACCGGACTTCTAACTTTTGTATTTCGCATATATTTTACATACGGTTGAACTACATTAAGCGCTAATTTTTGAGGGGTTGCGGCGAATCACACCATGATAAAATTGGATATAGATATGGTTAAACTCTATGTAATTCGGGGATAAAAATTACATATTTGCTACATAGAAATTTACACAGGAATTCTATGTAGCAAACGCCCAAATTTCTATCATAATTTACACAACAACTACGCTCTTCAAACCCGCAGACTTCTGGTAAAAAAGTGTTCCAAATTGTGGCGCAAACATATACCATTTTTGAGTCAAATTATATTCAAAAATCAATCAAAAAATCAGACAAAAATGCCTGATTTTGGATGTGAGAATTACATATTTGCTATCTAATTCCAGTTTTAGATACGTGCACAGGATTGCAAAAACTCGCAAACCCGCAGAAATACTGGCGACCCGAGCAGGATTCGAACCTGCGACCTACTGCTTAGAAGGCAGTTGCTCTATCCAGCTGAGCTACCGGGTCGTGCTGAACAGCGGCATTTTACAACATATTTTCCGAGATTTCAATTTGTTTTATTATTGTTGATTTTATCCAGTGAGCGTGCTATGTTCATGTAGATATTAACAACAGGTAATAAGATGTTAAAGAAACTTGCTAAGAAAGTTATTGCCAAACCTAAGATTGCACCCAAGACGACTCAAAATGCGCCCGCCGATGATGTCTTTAATAAAGTCAAAACATGGTGCGATGAAAATAACACTGACATTTTCATATATAGCGGTCCTATAGTGTCCAATTTGTCTGCAAGTTTTGTTAACGAAATTTTACAAAAAACAGATTGCCGAAAAAATTGTTTGCTATTTCTTACTTCTTACGGAGGGGAAGCTGATTGGGCATATAAGATGGCAGCTGCTTTAAAAAAACGATATGAAAAGTATGCAAAATATCTATCAAAAATTTACGCTGAACATTGTCATCGTTTCATTATTTCTTTTTTTGCTAATCTGGCACAACCTCGACGCACTCTTTCTGAATGTTATACAAAATCCTATTTATGCCGCCGGAAAATGGGTCTTTTTTATC
>Ga0082212_10005401_pt1 | contig 17424 bp, 17 predicted proteins | sample TergutNt197P3_FD_71548 | JGI IMG/M metagenome (GOLD analysis project Ga0082212, IMG submission 71548) | Neocapritermes taracua P3 segment gut microbial communities from Petit-Saut dam, French Guiana - Nt197 P3 | ecosystem: Host-associated > Arthropoda: Insects > Digestive system > Gut ... | reverse complement strand
TGTTGTTGCAGGCAGTGTGTAAACTAAACACGATGGAAGGGGGGGGGAAAAAAAAAAAAAAAAAAAAAGAAAAAAGGGGGGGGGGGGGGGGGTATTTACCGACAAAATTCTAAAGGATTTGGGATTACATTCAGGGAAACAGCATGATACTACAAAAAAGGCAGATTCCTTTTGTTAGTGTCAGAAATCCACATATTGAAACAGATGAGGCAAGCAAATGACAGATGATTCCAATCAGAACAATCAGAAAACCTTGAAATCCTTTGAATTTGAAGTGCTCTACACCCGATTCTATGTTTCTGTGTATAGATTTTTCACAAAGCGCCTTACCTCTAAAGAACTGTGTGAGGACTTAACAAACGATGTGTTTTATTTGTGTTTTAAGAACTACGACAGATATGATGCTGCAAAAGCAACAATGGCAACATGGATATATAGTATAACGAATAATAGGCTAATAGATTACTATCGCAGCAAGAAGGATTATATTTTGACAGGTGATGACGATATTTTTATGGACTTGCCGGATGATGATATAGACTTGGATGGCGCTGTTTTTCTGTCACAGATGAAAACACATTTATTTGCAGCATTGGAGTCGGTAACAGAAAGAGAGCGCTCAGTTATCATGCTTCGGTATTATTCGGACTTAACCACTGGTGAAATTGCACACAAAATTGGAACAACCGCAGGCAATGTCAGCACCATACTTGCAAGAACCCTAAAGAAACTGGCAAATTATTTTGAAGAAAATGGGATACGGTGGGAATAACAATGCTGCTTATTTTCGGGTTTTCGTTCTTACTTAAATAAGGGAAAACTATGAAAAACAAAAAATAAATGATTTAAATGTAATGCCTTGTTATTTGATACGTATATATGAGTAGAGGACAAAATATTATGCGAAAAAGGGAGTTGATTAAGCTAATAGATTGAAGAGTGAGATTCTCACTTGGCGCATTTATCTATCATAAACGGAGGCGCTCTTATGGAAAGACTTGGGGTGGCGGCGAAGAAAATAGACGCATTGCTTAGAGAGATCTCCGAAATGGATAAATTTGAATCGACTGGTGACGCGTTGTCGGCTGAGGAACTTGATGCGGTTAACGGCGGGGTTACAATGCCAGATTATGAGAGCTTTTTGCAGTATGTGCGTGAGCGCAGCGCGAAAGAACGCGAAAGATAGGAACAACTTAAGCTTCGTATGATTGTGAATAAAGGGATACAAAAGTATATAACACTTCACAGGATGGAGTTTATATAAATAACGCCGCAAGGCGAGAAATTTTAGGAGGAAAAAGGAATGTTGACCCAGGAAAGAGCGGAAAAGCTATCTGGAATCCTGACTGCTGATGTAGAACGTGCTCAAGCCCTTCTAAAGCTTGAAGCATCAGAGGCCCTATCACAAATCAATGCACTCGGAAATGATTTTACGTTGGACGAACTTCGCGATTATGGAAAAGCATTGGAAGCTGCCACCGCGCAAGAAGGAGAATTTGGAGAATTGGACGCCAATGCACTTGATAATGTAGCCGGTGGTTATTGGCAGATACTGGTGGGTATTGCTGGAGCCGCTGCAGCTATTTGCAAGGCTGGTTACCAAGTTGGGAAAGATTGGGCAAACAGTTATAATTAAAAACTTATTGATTGGGAGGAAAAGGAAATGACATTAACACAGGAAAGAGCAGATATTCTTACGGAAATTCTGACTGCTGACGTAGAACGCGCCAAAAACTTATTTGCCTTAGAGAGTATGGAGGAAGCCTTAACCCAAATTAACGCGCTCGGTAACGATTTCACATTGGAAGAACTTAATGAGTATGATATGGCGTTAAAAGCTAGTGTTAAACAAGGTGAATTGAATGCTGATGTACTTGACGATGTGGCAGGCGGGGTTATCCCATTTTTAGCTGCAGGAGCTATAGCTCTAGGTTCAGCAGCAGTATTGTTTGGCGGTAGTGTGGCAGTTGGCTTCTTTGCTAACATAAAGAAATAAATAGTGATGAAAGCTAATATCCCATTAACCACCATCATTATAAAATAACATAGTATCTGCCGGAACGCATTAATCGTCGGATTCGGCAGATATTACGTGTTTGTTGGCGATATGCAGTATAATGAGCAATCAATCTCCAAAGAAATATGAATTAATTAATTAATGAGGTGATAAGTATGCAATCATGGAAATACAAATATGGCGAAAATGAAATCGATGTAATGCACGATACTATCTCTAATAAATCTGAGCTATATGTTAATGGTCAATTACAAGATAAAAATACAATGATGACAACTGAGCTTAATGGGAAATTGGAGAGCGGTGAAACAATAAGAGCTAGAGTAGGAGGGTTTTTTACAATAAAATGCGCTCTTCAGATTGATAACAAATTGTTGCAGCCAATTCACTGATCAATAAAAAACTTGATCCATATCTTGTCATTGTTGTGATAGATATTCGAATTAACGTTTGATATGGGATACCAGCATCAACTATGATGTCCCCCCTTGTCAAGACACAAATTAAAAAAGTTAAGTGTGTTCCAAGCTGGGGACTGGGGTCACGGCAACATGGAAAACCGTAGCTGGCTTGCCAGCGTCTTACAAGCCCAAAGGGGACATGAGTATAATTTGGTGAAGGGAAAAGTTTTATTTCCATGTCATTTGAAGTCGTTTCTTGTGTATGGCGCAATCAGAAAGATAAAGGTTGATTAGCGTTTGATATGGGATACCAACATCAACAGATTGTTCTTTGAAGTAATCAATTGTGTCGCTATCAAGATTAATTGTAACCTGTTTTTTTAACCCTTTGACATAAGGGTTTTTTCTCGATTGTGAAAAATCATATTCTTCTCTCATACTTATCACCTCATTTCTGATAATAATATTGCTTTGTTTCTGATCTTGTTGCCTTTCTGGCTGAAATAATGCGAATTACTGTCTCAGACTCCCTATAACAATGGCAAACCACAAGCAAATTTATTTTTTTACTAAGCCCCAAAATAATAAATCGTTCTTCCTCTTCGGAATGTTCTGGGTCGTTTATTATTCTGGCTTCCTCATCATAAAATACCGTCTTTGCTTCATCAAACGATATCTTATGTTTTTTCTGGTTGCTTGCGTTTTTATTTTCATCCCATTCAAATCGTATGCTTTTCATAATTATATTATAATTATGAAATAATCAGTTGTCAATATAGATCACAGACCCTCCCAGTTACGGCTCATTTGTGTTGAAGATCATGTTTTGGTAGAATCAAGTAAGTAAGTAGTAGTAGTAAGCAATAAGAATGGCAGTTTACAACACGGAGGGGAGAGAAATGAGCGACAGTTACGAACTTCGGCTCTATGACATGTGGCTGTTGACCTTCGAGTTGACAAGTGATTTAGCAGTCGGGTATTCGGTAAATATAAAGAAAACCGGTGAGCGGCGCTCGCTGTTCCCACTGGATTTGGAAATCACCGACGATGGTATTCTAAAATGGCTTGAGCGCCGGGTCATTCCCAAAAACAGGGCTTTTGTACAGGAGATTCTGCAAACTCTTGGATTGCGGACAGGCGATACCAAAGGCATCATAGATGTGTGCAAAGGCTTGTCGCTTAACGACAGCTATTGGGTGGTGCCAGAGGGTTTCCAAGGCAAATTCTCGGAATACAACCTGTATGAGAATAGGTTTTCGGAGATCCTCTCCCTTGTGGCGTACACAGGCGTGACACAGAGCGACGCGGCATTTTCGACATCGCCGGAGCTGACCACCGACGGGATGCTGCCAAAAGCGTGGCGTTTCATAGAAGGCGAAGGGATCTTGCTCTATAAGGGTGGAACAAGCGGTTTTGCGAACACAGGTAAGGAACCATACAGCGAGTACTATGCAAGCCAGATCGCAGAAGCGATGAATATTGACGCGGTATATTACAACTTGGAAAACTGGAAAGGCATACTCGCCTCAACGTGTAAGCTGTTCACAGACATTGACACGGCCTTTGTACCGATAGGCCGGGTTGTAAAATCCGGGGGCCTCGGCGCGGTGGTCAAGTATTATGACGAGCTCGGCGATGCGTACGCCGAGGCTATGCGCAATATGCTCGTGTTTGACGCTCTTACCTATAACGAAGACAGACATTTCGGCAACTTCGGTTTGCTCCGTGACAACCGCACCGGGGAAATAAAAGCGCCGGCGCCGATATTCGACAATGGCAATTCGCTGTTCAGCCTCGCTATGCCAAGCGATTACACGAATTTAGATGAATACGCAAAAACGCGCTCTCCGGTTTACAGCGGTACAACCTTCGAGGGTATCTGCCAATCATTTATGACCGCGCGGCAGATTGAAAAGCTGCGGAAAATATTAAATTTTTCGTTTGTCCGGCATCCGAAACTGAACCTGCCGGAAGAACACCTTGCTGCTCTGGAGAAGCATTTGCGCAAACGAGCGTCTCAGCTTGTGGGGCTGCCGAGGTCAAGAACATAGGATGGTAAAGGTTGATCAAACATCGAAACATCCAATAATACGTGTCAAAACATTTTCAAGAATATCATCCGGGAGTTGCTCCATAATCGTAAATTTCCGGACGTTCAAGTTAACGGCTTTTACTTGTTCGCAAAGAATTTCGCCGGTTGTTTTTGTTCTGTCATCTAGCATGACATGGAGGGGAAATTGTCGTACTGTGTTAGTAATGGGTGCAATATAGACCATATTTGTTTTGGATATGGCAAAATCATTGGATACGACAACAGCAGGACGGTAGCCGCTTTGCTCATGACCTACAGTCGGAGAAAGATTTACTTTGATAATATCCCCTTGTTTTACCATACCTCATCACCCTGCGGCTTGCCCCAGTCTATTTCTTCGGTTTGAAAGACTTCCTCATCATAATCAGCAAATAGTTCCTGTATGTTTTTTCGCGTTTTTTCCTTGTTGGCTTTAGTAATAATGATTTGATCGCCAACAGCTTTTACTTCTACAGTGTCATTATCGGTCAAGTGGACGCTGTCCAGTAATAACTTTGGAAGCCTTATCCCTTGTGAATTGCCCCATTTTACAATCATGGTTTGCATGGGTGAAACACTCCTTTTGCCGTATATACATAGTATATCCAATAATGAGGGAAAATGCAATTCTTTTAAGAGGAAATCAGAGGCAATCAGGTGTTGCTCTCCAACAGAATCTTGAAAAGCCGCCACTCCTTTTATTGCTAATGTATCGCAAAAAAAAGGAGATGTCAATATGTTATTGCAATGTAATGCAAAAAAATATGCCGGCTTCCCTCCATTGATGGCTCGCCTCTCAAATAGTTCCTCGAATGGACAGTTACGAACTCCGGCTCTATGGTGATGTCCCCTTCTTCTGGTTCGTAATCGCAGCACTTGTAGGTGCATTTGTAATCGCAGTACTTGTAGGTGCATTTGTAATTGCAGTACTTGAGCAGTTTGGCGATGGCGGGCAAGACTCAGGCCTGCCGGTATTTCGTATAGAAATCTTACTGATGCCCAAGGATGCGAGAATGGCGGTGATGAGGACGCCGATCAGTGTTAAGGCAGGATACATGATGAATGTCCAGAGGACATCATATTGTGGGGGAACCCTATCGGCGCCTGCCGCGCCGAAGGTTATCTTTGTAACAAGAGGATTGAGGATGAAGGACAGTCCTATTCCGAACAATACCCCCGCTATGGACACAATCATGGTGCGCAGGATTTGCCATGACCGGATGGCGCCATTGCTAAAGCCGATTGATTTCAGGAAGACGATTGCCAGTGTGTCTTTGGCCAGCAGCGCGTGGCTGATCAGATAGACGACCAGGCACACAATGATCAGGGAGACGAAGAAGAGGAAAACTGCCAAAGAATTCAGGGTATCAATTGTCCCGCCGAGCATGTTTCGCAGCATCCCTTTCGCGGTCACCATGTTATATTCTGGAAATGCCTCTCTTGTTTTTTCAACCTGTCCGGGGATATCGTTACGGTCAATAAAATCAATCAGCATCAGGAGGAAATCGGCATGATAGAGAAGAGCGGGTTCATCAAGAGGTGAGAAAATAAGTGCATGACCGTTGCCATTTGTGACCTGTATTTGTCCGGTAATGATATACTTTTTCGCCTCTTGACCAAAGTCCAATAAGACTTTGTCGCCAAGCTGGACATTAAGCTTTTTCATCAGAATATCGGTGATGGCGATCTCATTGGTAAGCTTGGGGGCCCTTCCCGCAAAATAGGGGACATCGGCAGGCGTGTCGCTGTTGCTAATGCGCTTGAATCCAGGAACAGTGATGCCGTTAAGCTGATCATCCTTATAGATCCTGACGGGTATAACTGTGATGGCGTCGACCTTGATCTGGATGCCCTTATCGGAAAATTCACGCTCTGTGTCTCTCAGTACCGCTTTTAATTCCGAATAGGTTTTTTCCGGTGAAGGTGCTGACCAGATCCCGGCTGAGGAATCAGAATAAGCATCCGTTCTCGAAAAAAAATTAAACTCTAGTGTTGTTTCGGATCTGAGGGTTGATGCTATGTTGGCTGGCAGGATGATTATCAGCATGCCAAAAGAAAGCGCAAGAAAAATGGGGATAAAACTTCGCAGCCCCGACAGAATATCATTCGCCGCCAGAAAGAGCACGGCCTTTGTCCGTGAACCACGCAGCTTTATAATTCCTTTGGGCCGGAACCGCTCGCCGGAGGCGCCCTCCCGGATGGCTTGTATGGGTGACATTTTGGCAATCGAATGTGTTGCTCTCCAACAGAAAAGCAGGGTGAGGGCAACAACCCCCAGCGCGCAAAGGAGGCGTATGTCAAGGCCAGGGACTTTGCCCAGGCTAAAATCGGCCCTCGGGATAACCATAATTTCTTTTAACGGAGATATGAGAAAATCGCCGAAAGGTAAGCTCGCGGCCAAGCCGATGGTTGTGCCTGTGACAGATATAGCAAGATATTTTATGATATACATCCAGCGCACATCAGAGGTCTTGATGCCAATAGCTTTCATCATACCAATCTCGCGAAAGTCTTCTTCTATCGTGAAACGAATCGCAAACTGCAGCAGCACCAACGCAATGAGAATCATCACACCCGCAACGACAACAAGGATAAAGGATGAAATTGTCTCTGTGATGGAAAGTGCCAATAAGTCGCTGCGGGTCAATTCAGAATATACAGGGATATTTTTATTACAGTCCCTGCGCAGATTTTCTAAATCTGAAGCCATAACTGCCCATTGGGTCATTTTGTTCTGATTATTGGCTGACAAATCAGCGTAATCTTGATGGCTCAACAAGATGCGATCATCGCTTATGTTCTCTTTAGTAAAAACGTCTTTTGTAAGTGTGGTCAATTTAAGACTTCTTATCTCGCTGCCAATTCGGATATCAAGAAAATCGCCCTTTTTAAGGCCTAATTTTTTTGCTATAATTGCGCTCATGGCCATTTCGCCCGGTGCGACAGAGGTAACAACTTTGTCGTTTTCGTCAAAGAACAGAGAATATTCACAGTTAGCGGTGGTGAAGTAATAATATCGAAATATGTTCTGTTCAAAATTCTCTCCTTTAAACTCTATATCTTCTCTGTTTGGAATAATCATGGAAGACTTTTCATAACTTTCAACATAGGGGCAGGATGTTAACCAGGCGTCAACTTCTTCATCGAAATAAGATGAGGAAAAATAATATTGATCCGCAACCTTGGATACATCAAAAAAAGAGGTGATCGCGTTTTGGGTTGCCGCGATATTGGCCGCATTGCTGCTTAAAAACAACGAGCATAAAATCATGAAGGCAAGGAAAACCAGAGTCATGGTTTTTTTGCGTTTCAGGTCTTTTTTCAGGATTCGCCAAAACATTGTGGACTCAACTCCCGCACCTGATATTCTGAATCTCTGTGTCTGACGAGGATGCCGATCAGTATTAAAACGGGATATATGAGGAAGGTCCAGAGGACATCATAAACTTCCTGTTAGTGTAATTCAACTTTTTCGCGCTGAACAGATCGCAATCCATTTGTGCTCAAATTCCTGCAATTTTTTGGCATTTTCTATTGTTAACTCAATGACACGAGTCAGAGCCAAGCTGAACGATGCAGATGAATCTCCGCCAAAACAATGACACAACTCATGGAAGTATGTTGAAATTGCTTTCATAAAACTGTCCTTGGTCAATAAGGATTTTTTTATTTCGATATAATTTATGGTATAGAGAATCCTCAGACCATGATTGTTGTAATCAACCTTTTTATTCTTCAAAAGATTAGCTGTGCCGCTCCAAACAGAAGAATCGTTTTCAATAACGAGGCATTCAGGGAAGTTCGTAATAAAGCTATCTAAAACACTTTTTGCTGCATGTTCAAGGATGTTAAGCAGCTGTTTCTCGTCGTTATTCGGCATTCTTGTAACATTATAGCCGCCAGATTTTTCGCACAAATCAACGATCGTCTTGTATCCCAGCAAACAAAAGCTATCTTGTACAAGACGGCTTTCCGGCAAATGAAGCTTCCTCCACATCAACGCTTGTGCCTTTCTATTTCGCATATGGGTGTTCGTAGGGCGTTCACAAACAGCGAGATCCGGATGATTTTTGATAAAATCATTTGCACTCATTGATGTGAAATTTTGATAAACGATTTTTCGAATCAGTTTTCGAATTAATGAATACCATGACTTAACATCATCTTTTGTTTCTGGATAATCGTACCAATATTTCTCAAGCTGTTCAAGCAGGTAGCATGAGGTTTTCGCATCAATTAAATCAACCAAATCTATCATCAAGCTAAGCACTGTAGTAAAATAAATATGATTCCGTTCCCTATCCTCGGTTTTAAAGCGGTGATTGCAGATAACAAGCGGCTTAACAAAACTGCCCCGTGCTTGGAATCCGGTAAAAATGAGGCCATCACCATTTACATCAAAACTGATAGCAAAATGTTTGGGCTTTGGTATCTTAGAACGCTCATGAACAGCAGCATATTCGTTTTCAAATATCAATTTACCAATCAACGGGTTTTCCGGATAGTAGAAGCCTAGCACAACATCATTGAGCAAGGTGACATCGTCTTGTGAAAAGGGATTGATTGTTAAAACTGTTTCTGGGGAATGTTCCAGCCCCTCTTCAACATTATAGGCGAGCTGCCTCAACTTCTTGCCGTCAATATTGGTAGCCAAAACGCACACTTCAATTGACCAATCTCTGGAGCGCATATTTATCTGCCAGCCATAATCACGCAGAGCGCATAAAACTGCCATTTTGAAGCCTTCCCCATAAAAACCGGCGTATTGCCCGGACTGTTCCTGTTTTGTGGATGCGCCCACATGCAGTAGCCATTCATAACTAAACCCGCTGCTTACAGCAGACAAGGACATTTGCTCTGCTATATATTCTTTTTTGAATTTTTTCCCAAAATCGCGAAGGCCTATATCGTCGTAAAAATTTTGTATTATATCCCGCAACACTTGTTGTTTCGTCCATTTGACTGGGTACGAGGTCATGATATTTAGCGGAATTGTCTTCATTTTTTGTAGTCCTTAGCTATGAGTTAGTCACTATAACATTAATTAATACACCGTATGTTCTTCCTTGCGAATTTCTTCATCTGTGCGAAAAATCATATCATATTGCAGTTCCAGGTCTTGTAAGGATATTTTATCACCTGCCATATTGCAGAGTATTTTTTCAAGAAGTCCGTTATCCATTTCGCGGTTTATCTTTTGAATGAGGGATTTACTTGGCGCCAGGCCTTGCTCTCTGCCCTTCATCTGTAAGTACCTCAGTAGTATTCCCCTTATATAGCTAACCCTGCCTATGCGGTATCCTTCCGCATATTCCTGTAAACGTTTGTCTTCATCGTTGGAGAGTAAATGTAACATTATACTTTGCTCCTTACTTAGACCAGGAGTAGAAAAAACCCCCTTTTAAGCGTATTAATTAAAATAGTATCATATAGAGAGTATTGGCGCAAGTGGCCCCATTGCTTGATTTTGCTTGATTGTTTGATTTTCATAGTTATGTCCCCTTCTTCTGATTCATAGTCGCAGCATTTGTAGGCGCTTTTGTAGTTGCTCTTGCAGTGATACTCGAGGCGATTGGCGATGGCGGACAAGACTCAGGTCTGCCGGTGTTTCGGATAGAAATCTTACCGATGCCCAAGGACGCGAAAATGGCGGTGACGAGGACGCCGATCAGTATTAAAACGGGATACATGAGGAAGGTCCAGAGGACATCATATTGAGGGGGAACCCTATCGGCGCCTCCTACGCCAAAGGTCATCGCTGTGACAAGAGGATTGAGGATAAAGGACAACCCTATTCCGAACAGTGTCCCCGCTATGGACACAATCATGGTACGCAGGATTTGCCATGACCGGATGGCGCCGTTGGTAAAGCCGATTGATTTCAGGAAGACGATGGCCGGTGTGTCCTTGGCCAGCAGCGCGTGGCTGATCAGATAGACGACCAGGCACACAATGACCAGGGAGACGAAGAAGAGGAAGACCACCAGCGCATTCAGGGTATCAATTGTCTCGCCCGACATATCTCTAATGACCTCTTCCGCAGTCACTATGCTGTATTCTGGAAAGACCTCTTTTGCCTTTTCAATCTGCTCTGAGATATTGTTACGGTTGATAAAATCAATCAGCATCATGGAGAGATCGATAGAATGGAGAAGATCGGGATCGTCAAGAGATGAGAAAACAATTATACGACCGATGGTGTTCGTGGCTTGTATTTGTCCGGTGATGATATACGTTTTCGCCTCTTGGCCAAAACCCAATAGAACTTGGTCACCAAGCTGGACATCAAGCTTTTTCATCAGGACATCAGTTATAGCGATTTCATTGGTGAGTCTGGGTGCGCTTCCCGCAAAGTAGGTGATATCGATAGGGTGTTCGCTGATCCGCTTGAATCCGAGAACGGAAATGCCGCTAAGCTGGTCATCCTTATAGATCCTGGAGGATATAAGTATGCCGGCGTCGGCTGTGATCTCGATGCCCTTTTCGGAAAATTTCCGCTCTGCCTCTTCCAGGGCCGTTTTTAATTCCGAGTAAGTTTTTTCCTGCAAGGGCGTTGGCCCGCTTCCGGCCAGAGAATCAGAGTAAGTATCCGCTCTCGAAAAAATATTAAACTTTAGTGTTTCTTCTGACCTAAGGGTTGACGCTATGTTAGCCGGCAGGATGATTATCAGTATGCCAAAAGAAAGGGCAAGAAAAACGGGGATAAAACTTCGCAGTCCCGACAGAATATCATTTGCCGCCAGAAAGAGTACGGCCTTTGTCCGTGAGCCACGCAGCTTTATAATTCCCTTAGGCCGGAACCGCTCGCCGGAGGCGCCTTCCCGGATGGCCTGTATGGGTGACATTTTAGCAATCGAATGTGTTGATCTCCAAGAGAAAAGCATTGTGAGCCCGACTAATCCCAGCGCGCAAAGGAAGCGTATGTCGAGCCCGATAGGGATTTGGCCCAGGCTAAAATCGGCCTTTGGGATGACGATACTTTCTTTTAACGGAGAGAGGAGAAAATCGCCAAAGGGCAAGATCAGACTCAAGGTCAGGCCGATAGTCGTGCCTATAACGGATATAGCAAGATATTTGATGATATACATCCGGCGCACAGCGGAGGTCTTGAGGCCAATGGCTTTCATCATACCAATCTCGTGGAAATCCTCTTCGATTGTGAAACGGATCGCAAACTGCAGCAGTACCAACGCGATGAGAATTATCACAACCGCAACGACAATAAGGATAAAGGATGAAAGTTTCTCTGTAATGAAAAGTGTCAATAAGTCGTCATAATTATATTCTTTATATAAAGGGATGTTTTTGCTGTTATAGTCTATGCGTAAACTTTCTAAATCCGAAGCCATGATCGCCCATTCGGTCATTTTTTTCGGGGTGTTCTCTGACAAATCGGCGTAATCTTGAGGGCTCAAAAAGATGCGTGTGAAACACATGTTCTCTTTACCGGAAACGGCGTCTTTTGTGAGTGTCGTCAATTTGAAACTTTTTATCTCACTGCCGATTCTGATATCCAGGAAATCGCCTTTTTTTAGGCCCAACTTTTTTGCTACATTTGTGCTCATGGCCGTCTCGCCTGGTGCGACAGAGTCAAGAACCGTGTCGTTTTCGTCAAAAACCAGCGAATATTCGCTGCCGGCGGTGGCAAAGCAATAAAAACGAGCCATGTTTTGCTTGAGTTTTTTTCCGTTAAACTCTATATCTTCTGTGTTTGGAATCATGCAAAAAGATTTTGCGTATTTTTTGACATAGGGGCAGGATGTTAGCCAGGTGTCAAATTCTTCATCGAAATCAGATGAGGAAAAATAATATTGATCTGCTACCTTGGATACATCAAAAAAAGAGGTGATCGCGTTTTGGGTTGCCGCGATATTGGCCGCGTTGCTGCTTAAAAACAGCGAGCATAGTATCATGAAGGCAAGGAAAACCAGAGTCATGGTTTTTTTGCGTTTTAGGTCTTTTTTGAGGATTCGCCATAACATGCTCTGTTCAGAGCTCGGCTTCTGATTCGAGCATTTTGAGTGCCGTGTCTAAGTCATAGCCTTTTCTAATCAAACCAGCCAACCGGTTTACACCTTCTGTTTTGCCTTTGGCATAGGCATGCTTGTTACGGGCATACTCATCCCGAAGCGCCTTTTCTCTGTTTTCGGCCAATTTCTGGGCTTGTTCGTCGGCGCTTAAGCGTTTTAGTTCGACATAGGCTCGGTTGATAATTGGGTTCTCATTGATAACAGCCATGAATTCGTCCTCCTTTTCCGCCTTAATAAAGCGCAGCCATTCGTATTTCCTGGTATGATCCTACCACAATGATGTGCGTTTCTCAAGAGATAATTAGCAAGGGGTTATGGGTTATGTCCCCTTCTTCTGATTCATAGTCGCAGCACTTGTAGGCGCTTTTGTAGTTGCACTTGCAGTGACACTCGAGGTGATTGGCGCCGGCGGACAAGACTCAGGTCTGCCGGTGTTTCGTATAGAAATCTTACCGATGCCCAAGGACGCGAGAATGGCGGTGACGAGGACGCCAATCAGGATTAAGGTGGGATACATGATCAAGGTCCAAAGGAGATCATATTGTGGGGCGATCCTGTCGGCGCCTGTCGCGCCGAAGGTCATCGCTGTGACAAGAGGGGTGAGGATAAAGGACAACCCTATTCCCGCCAGGATCCCCACTATGGACACAATCATGGTGCGCAGGATTTGCCATGAGCGGATGGCGCCGTTGGTAAAGCCGATTGATTTTAGGAAGACGATGGCCGGTGTGTCTTTGGCCAGCAGTGCGTGGCAAATGAGATAGACGACCAGGCACACAAGGCTCAAGGAGACGAAGAAGAGGGCAACCACCAGCGAATCCAGAGTATCAATTGTCTCGCCGAATAGATCTCTCATGACCTCTTCCGCGGTCAATATGCTGTATTCCGGAAACTCCTCCTGTGCTTTTTCAATCTGCTTTGGGATATTGTTTCGGTCGATATAATCAATCAGCACTACAAAAGGATCAAGAACATGGAAGAGATCGGGCTCATCAAAAGATGAGTAAATAATGATATGACCGTTGTCGTTCATGGCTTGTATTTGTCCGGTGATGATATATGTTTTTTCCTCTTGGCCAAAGTCTAACAGAACTTTGTCGCCAAGCCGGACATTAAGCTTTTTCATCAGCACATCGGTCATGGCAATTTCATTGGTAAGCTGGGGCGCGCTTCCCGCAAAGCAGAAGATATCAACAGGCTGTTCGCCAAGGCGCTTGTATCCGGTAACAGTGATGCCGTTGAACGGGTCATCCTTATAGATCCTGGAAGATATTGATATGCTGGCGCCGGCTTTGATCTTGAGGCCCTTCTCAAAAAAGTTCCGCTCTGTGTCTCTCAGGGCCATTTTTAGTTCCGAATAGGTTTTTTCCGACAAGGGTGTCGGCCCGGTCTCGGCTAAACAATCAGAGTAAGCATCCACTCGAGGAAGCCCACAAAACTCTATTGTTTTTCCTGCTCCGAGGGTTGACACGATGTTGGCCGGCAGGATGATGATCAACATACCGAAAGCAAGGGCAAGAAAAACGGGGATAAAACTTCGCAGTTCTGACAGGATATCATTTACTGCCAGAAAAAGCACCGCCTTTCTCCGTGAGCCACGCAGCCGTATAGTCCCCTTAGGCCGGAACCGCTCGCCGGAGGCGCCCTCCCGGATGGCCTGTATGGGCGACATTTTCGCAATCGAATGTGTGGCTCTCCAACAGAAGAGCAGAGTGAACCCAATGACTCCCAGTGCACAAAGGAAGCGTATGTCGAGTCCTATAGGGATTTGGCTCAGGCTAAAATCGGCCTTTGGGATGACCATGCTTTCTTTTAACGGAGAGAGGAGAAAGTCGCCAAAGGGTAAACTCAAAACCATGCCGAGGGCTGTGCCTGTGACAGAGATGGCAAGATATTTGATGAGATACATCCAACGCACATCGGAGATCCTGATGCCAATGGCTTTCATCATACCAATTTCCCGGAAATCTTCTTCTATCGAGAAACGAATCGCAAACTGCAGCAGCACCAGCGCGATGAGAATCATCACACCTGCAACGACAGTCAGGATAGAGGACGCAAGTTCCTCTGGGACAAACGTTGTTAATAAGGTGTCGCGGCTACAGTCATGACCGATAGGGATATAATTGCTGTTACAGTCCCTGCGCAAACCGTCTAAATCTGAAGCCATGACTGTCCAATCGGTTATTTTGTTCTGATTGTTGTCTGACAAATCGGCGTAATCTTGATGGCTTAAAAAGATGCGCGTAAAACCAATGTTCTCATTACCAGAAACGGCGTCTTTTGTGAGTGTGGTTAATTTAAGACCTCTGATCTCGCTGCCGATTCTGATATCAAGGAGATCGCCCTTTTTAAGGCCCAATTTTTTGGCTATGTTTACGCTCATGGCCATTTCGCCCGGGGCGACAGAGTCAACAACCTTGTCGTTTTCGTCAAAGACCAGCGAATATTCGCAGTTGACAGTGGTAAAGAGATACCAGCGCATGAGGCTCTTCTTAAGTTGTGCGCCGATGAATACGATATCTTCTTTGCTTGCCAGAATGCAAGAAGACTTTTCATAACTTTCGACATAGGGGCAAGAGGTTAGCCAGGCGTCAAATTCTTCATCGAAATAAGATGATACGAGATAGAATTGATCCGCTACTTTGGACACATCGACAAAGGAGTTGACCGCGTTCCGGGTTGCCACAATGTTGGCCGCGCTGGTGCTTAAAAATGACGAGCACAGAATCATGAAGGCAAGGAAAACCAGAGTCATGGTTTTTTTGCGTTTCAGATCTTTTTTCAGGACTCGCCATAACATTCCCGACTCAACTCCCGCGCCTGATATTCTGGATCTCTATGTCTGCCCCTTAATGATATATCCATAGGGGCCAAGGCCACCAATCAGTGTTAAGGCGGGATACATGGAGAATGAAGAGTTAATTAGAGTACTTCTATCCTCATTTCTATATTGTCCTTGCCAAGAAACGCAAAAGCTGTTTGATAGATGGTCTTTCGCGTGTTTTTATACTTTTCAGAATAACCTCTGTTTTTGATTTGATTCATCCCCTCAGTCAGAGCGGCATTGACAAGGCGTTGTTTTTCCTCTTCCTCAGTGTCGGGCCGGCAATCCTTGTATTTGAACTCCATAACATAGATTTTGTCATCCGACTCAAGGACCGCGTCTACCCTGCCTTTAGCCGTTGATACTTCCACATCAATATCAAATCCCAAGACTTTCATCACCGCGTAAAATATTGAATGGTAGTAGGCTTCTCGGTCAATATGCAACTGATAAGGGATTGACGCGAAAAGGGATTTTAAGGTGTTGAGCATGTTTTGAAGATCTCCCGTGTTCAACGACTCTCTGATCCGCCGATAAGCCGTCTCTGTGAACGTATTCCCTTTCTCGGTAAACTCAGCAATAATATTCATATACAAGGCTTCCGCGACTTCAAGATTGGGTATTTTCAGTACATAGCTTTCGGACGCCCCGGCAAGACGAGTCTCCTTGACAGTTAAATAACCTGTCTGAAAGAGCATGGGTTCAATTTCCATTCTTCTCGGATCAAAAGCATCCAACACTCTTTCGGGCATTTCCAGGTTTTCGAGCATGAGAAATGATTCCGGTCTTTGCTTTAGAAGATTGATGAGAAACGCCGGTGTGCCGCTGGCATACCAGAAGCTCGCAAACCGTTTTTGAATAAAAAAACTGAGCAGCGAATACGGGTTTATCACCTGCGTTCGACCGTCCCATGAATACCCGTCATACCACTTAAGGATTTCATCATGCACACTGTCAAACCGCTGAAAATCATCCAAGGACAAGAGATCATCAATATGTTCACTAAAATAAGTGTTCAGGTCTTCTGTGGCAATGCCACATATATCGGCATAGCTTCTTGCTAAGGTAATATCCAGCAGGTTATTGAGTTCCGAGAATAAGGATGTTTTCGTAAACTTTGTAACCCCTGTTATGAACACAAATTCCAGATAGGGCCCCATCCCTTTAAGGATACCGTAGAATCCTCTTAACACCTTTCGGTTCGCCTCGGCCTCCTCAGTATTGTCAATGTGATCAAGTATGGGTTTGTCGTATTCATCAATTAAGACCACAACCCTGCTGCTGTATTTTTTATAGAGCTCTACAATAAGGTTTTTGAATATGTCAGAAGGAATTTCATCGTTTATAGTGAGTTCTTCATCGTTAATGCGCTTTCTCATGTCACCTGAAAGAGAATTCTTCAGAATCTGAGCGGTTTCATTGGAAATCGTACTCATATCAAGCCTTATGACCGGATGTTTTTCAAAATGATAATCAGAATCATACATAAAAAGTCCTTTGAAAAGTTCTTTGTCTCCACTGAACGCCTCTGCGATCGTGTCAATAAAGAGGGACTTTCCGAATCTCCTTGGACGCGACAGAAAAAAAAACTTCGCGGTTTTGATGAGGTTATAGATATGCCGGGTTTTATCTACATAAAGATAGTCGCCTTGGACAATCTCGCGAAAGTCTTGTATCCCGAGCGGCAGTTTTTTCATGTTCGTTCCCTCACATATATTGATACTGCTAATATAGCACAGAAATGATGCCATCAGCAAGATGCTTTGATAGGGAGATACAGGGAGATAGGGAGAATGTAGACAGATTTTTCAATATATTTACCATATAAAGAATATCTCCCCTAAAACATAATATTTTTATTGAAAATCGTGTGCTTATCCACACCTTATTCACTACAGGGGCATTAGACGAGGATAAAAAAGGGAAAAAATGGGGGGGGGGGGGGGTTTTTCCCAAAAAATTTTAAAAGGTTTGGGGTTTACTTTCGGGAAAAAAGAATAAAACAAAAAAAAAGGAAGTTTCTTTTTTTTTGTGTAAAAAACCCACATTTTAAAACAAAAGGGGAAAGAAAAAAAAAG
>Ga0082212_10005400_pt1 | contig 17427 bp, 16 predicted proteins | sample TergutNt197P3_FD_71548 | JGI IMG/M metagenome (GOLD analysis project Ga0082212, IMG submission 71548) | Neocapritermes taracua P3 segment gut microbial communities from Petit-Saut dam, French Guiana - Nt197 P3 | ecosystem: Host-associated > Arthropoda: Insects > Digestive system > Gut ... | reverse complement strand
TGATAAGAACGCCGTCAGTAGAGACCCCAAAATCTGACTCGTATTTTGCTCCGGTCTTGCTTACCGGTCGCTATTATTTTCTGCAAACTCAAAAAAAAGAACCGGAAGCAAGAGGTACGACTCCGGATGATGCAGTTCTTTTTTTCCCTAAAACATATCTGGTTTATGATAGACAGGAAAAGGCAATATTTGAAAATAAGGTATTCAACGATGATTATGCCAATAAAAAAACAGTAAATTTTATGGAACAGAGAACCGGTCATGAAGAAATTGCCTTTTGGCAAAAAATTGAAGCCTACCAATTGAAAGAGGATTACGATAACGGACAGTTGAAAGGCAGTAAGCTGAAAGAAATAGCGGCGAAATTGGATGCAGAAGACAATCCTGTCATTATGTTGGTAAAGCATAAGAAAATATAGAATGATGAAACTGAAACATTTATGGATAAGCGCGTTTTTCCTTGCGTTCCCGGCAGGATCATCCTACGCGCAGCAGGTGATGACACTCGAAAGGTGTCGTTCATTGGCGCTGGAAAACAATAAAGCCATCGCCATTGCAGCGCGTAACAGCGAGATAGCCGGTTATACCCAAAAATCGTACCGGACCAACTACCTTCCCAAACTGTCAGTTTCGGGCAACTATTTTTATTCAAACGTGACGATGCGTAAGACCCTGCCCGGCAATTACCTGCCGACGTTCGTTCCCGACCCTGCCACCGGGCAGTTGACGCCCAACATCTTGACCATGGCTCCCGACGGGAGCCCCATTTTCAAGGAATACGCCTATTTTCCCGATATGGACATCGCGTTGAAACTGAGCGGAACATGGATGGCCGGGATGCGGGCCGAACAACCGGTTTACATGGGCGGCAAGATTACGTCGGCCTACAAGATGTCGCAAATCGGCAGTGAGCTAGCGAGCCTAAACCAGGCGTTGACCCATGCGGAACTAATCGTTAAAACCGACGAGGCCTATTGGACTTGCGTCCAAACGAGCGAACTTGTCAAGTTGGCCATCTCCTATCAAAAAGTGGTTACGGAACTGTTGCGTAACGTACAGGACGCGCAGGAAGTAGGGCTGCGGCACAAAAACGACGTCCTGAAAGTGCAGGTAAAAGTAAACGAGGCGGAGCTGCAGGTACGAAAGGCGGAAAATGCGCTGGCCCTTTCGCGGAAAAACCTGCTCCGTCTTATAGGCATACCGTTTGACAGCGCTATCGTCCTCCCCGAATCGTTCGACGAGCCATCGCCGATTTTTCGTGATCGTTCGTCGGGCACCTTCGACGCCCGTCCCGAATACGCCATGCTCGAAAAACAAATCGAACTCAAAGAACAGCAGGTGCGCCTTGTGCAAAGCGACTTTTTGCCCAAGGTAGGCGTCATGGCCAACTATGGGTACCTCAACGGTCTCATGCTCAACGGCGACAAACTTTTAGACAGGGCTTCATTTTTTGCGGTAGCATCAGTCAGCGTACCCATTTTCCAGTGGGGCGAAGGACGTCACAAAGTCCGTGCAGCCCGCGCCGAGCGCGAAGTCGTACAGATGCGACGCGACGATATCAGCGAACAAATGGCGCTCGAACTGGCCAATGCCCTGAACAAATGCGATGAATCCGATTTGGAAGTGCAGTTGACCACCCGTGCGCTGGCGCATGCGCAGGAAAACATGAAAATGAGCAGCGACCAGTATGATGCAGGCATGGAATCGCTGGCCGATCTGTTAGAAGCCCAAACCGTATGGCAACGCGCATGGATGGAACACGTCAACGCCAAAGCCCGTCAACGCATCCATCATACCTGCTACCTCAAAGCGACAGGGCAGTTATAGCAGCGATTTCATCGTGAATAGGACGTTTTTTAAAAAAAATTGCAAAAAAATTGCAAAAAAATTTGTACATTCAAAAAGAGTTCTCTACATTTGCAGTCGCTAACTAATATTTATAAAAAAATGGATGCACAAAAAGTCGACAACTACATCTTGTCAAATGGAAAATTCTTTGAAAGTTCGCAACAAGTAAAAGAAAAGTTATTAGCGTTGGACGAATCAAAATGGGATGCTGTTCAATCGCTTAAATTAAAAGACCCAACGATGATTCTGATCATTTCAATTTTAATCGGTTCCTTAGGGATTGACCGGTTTATGCTTGGAGATACAGGGATGGGCGTTGGAAAACTCCTTACTTGCGGTGGTTTGGGAATTTGGACGATCATTGACTGGTTCATGGTCATGGGAGCTGCCAAAGCGAAAAACTTGGCCGCTATTCAACAATTGTAAACTGATTTTTACCCTTAATGCCTGTCAGCAGAAATAAGCTCTATGCCATTTTGATTTTGGCCTGCACGGCAGGGTATGGGTGGATTTTTTACAGCATGATGGTTTCTCTGTCGGGAAGCGACGGGGTTGAGGTGTGCCCTATCAAGCACATTACAAAATTACCCTGTCCTTCCTGCGGATCGACCAGATCGGTGCTAGCGTTACTGCAGGGCGATTTTTTAAAAGCCTTGTATATGAATCCTTTTGGCGTAATTATTGCCGTAATTTTACTGACTATTCCCATCTGGATAGTGATTGACATTTTGACCGGTAAGGAATCGTTATGGATTTTTTACCGTCGAATAGAAATGTTGTTGAAAAAACCGGCAGTGGCCCTGCCGGTTGTTCTGCTTGTGGTGATTAATTGGATTTGGAACATCGCCAAGCAGTTGTGAGTCAGAGAATATGACCGGAAGTCCGGTCGTTTTTAAAATATATAATATGAAGGATATTTTCGAGAAAATTTACAACATTCCGGGCCCTTTGGGTCAGTACAGAAAAAATGCAGACGGTTATTTCATGTTTCCCCGACTTGAGGGAGAGATAAAACCGATCATGCGGTTTAATGGCAAGGATGTTTTAGTGTGGAGTTTGAACAACTACCTGGGATTGGCCAACGATCCGGAGGTTCGCGAAGCGGATGCGCAAGCGGCAAAAGACTGGGGATTGGCTTATCCGATGGGCGCACGCATGATGTCGGGCGATAGTAATCATCACATCGAACTTGAAAACAAGCTCGCCGACTTTGAATCGAAGTCGGCCTGCTACCTGATGAACTATGGTTATCAGGGGATGGTTTCGATCATCGACGTGCTATGCACCCGGTTCGACGTGATTGTTTACGATTCCGAATCGCACGCGTGCATCATGGACGGCGTGTTTCTTCACAAGGCAAAAGGAGGTAAAAGTTTTGTTTACCCGCACAACGACATTGAACGTTGTGCGAAAATGCTTCGGATGGCCGAAAGCTATATTGAGAAAGAAGGTGGAAAAGGCGGCATATTGGTGGTGACCGAAGGTGTGTTTGGAATGGCTGGCGACTTGGGTGCGCTTGACAAGATTTCGGCACTCAAAAAAGACCATCAGTTCAGGCTTTTGGTTGACGATGCGCACGGCTTTGGAACCATGGGCATCACAGGCGCTGGAACAGGCGAACACTTTGGCTGTCAGGATGATATTGATGTTTATTTTGCGACATTTGCAAAGAGTATGGCCACTATCGGCGCTTTTGTTGCCTCGTCGCGCGAAGTGGTCGACCATTTACGTTTCAACATGCGCTCCCAGATTTTTGCAAAATCACTTCCGATGCCCATCGTTATTGGGGCTTTGAAACGATTCGAACTGCTAAAAGACGGAGCATGCCGCAACAAACTCTGGGAGATTGCAAACGCCATGCAAAAGGGATTACGCGAAAGGGGTCTTGACATTGGAAACACGCAATCGTGCGTTACGCCCGTTTATTTTCCGGGCGAAGCGGGGGTAGGATGTAATATCGTATGTGATTTACGTGAAAATTACGGTATCTTCTGCTCCATGGTCGTGTATCCCGTAGTGCCGAAAGGAGTGCTGATGCTTCGTATCATACCTACGGCTGCCCATTCGATAGAAGATGTGGAACGAACGGTTGACGTTTTCAGCGAAATAAAGAAAAATCTGGAAGCCGGCAAGTATCCGAATGAAGTTCCGATGGTGAACCTGCGAGAATAAGCAAGCTTATTCTCGCAATTACTAATTACTAATTACTAATTACTAATTACTAATTACTATTTTACGAAGTTAAAAAACGACGATCGAAGCAGAAAAATTATGAAATATCATTTGAAATGTTGCAAGTGTGGTTATGTGATAAATAACCTGTCCGCATGGTTCGGGCATCATCAGTTTTGCCCCGAATGTGGTGCAAGGCGTGTCGAAGCTGTCTATTTTGCAGATTATTCCAAACTGAATGAATTATTAAAAAGCCATTCGACAAGTTTTTGGCATTATTTTGATTTCCTTCCGTTGGAAAATGCGGAAAACATCGTATCTTTCAACGAAGGTGCGGTTCAATTGGAAGAATGGCAGTTTCTAAATCGTTTTGCAGCAGATAATTACGGTGTCAAGTGTCATGTATATGCCTATCGCAACGACCTCAACGGCGGCACAAACACGTTGAAGGACGTGGCGGCCTCGATGACGGCATCGGTCTTGAAAGAAAACGGCATACCGCAATTTTGTACCTCATCCACAGGCAATTCTGCTACGGCATACGCACGATACCTGTCGAAAGCCGGTATCCGGTTTACCAATTTTGCACCGGCCACCATGAACCGCGATACGATCGAAGAGATCCGGTCGTATAGTCAGGAAGTGGTGGTTTCGACCGGCGATTATGCGCAGGCCAAAAAGGAGGCAGCCGGATTCTCGGAAAGCGCTCAAGTACTGATGTCGATCGGAAATATTGACCCGATGCGGGTGGAATCGAAGCGAACGATGGCTTTCGAGTTTATTCGGCAAATAGGCAAACTGCCGGACGTCTATATGCAGGCGGTTGCCGGAGGCACAGGCCCGATTGCCTTGGACAAAGGTTTCCGCGAATTAGCAATTCATCTAAAGGATAAATCCTCGCCGCCAATGAAGCTACCTCGCATGTTGCTTGTCCAGCAGGATTTGTGCGATCCGATGGTGCAGGCGTGGGAAAAAGCTAAAAAGGAAGGGTTCCCCGACCACTTCGAAAATGACTATCCCGTCATCGACAATCCGCAAACGTCCGTTTTTATCTTGTCGGCCGGCAATCCGGGCATGTATCCCATCGTTTCGCAGATCGTGAAAAAAAGCGATGGCGATTTCATCAGGATAAAAGAATCGGAATTATTGGATTATGCACGCATCGTTCGGGATGAGAAGGGGGCGACCATCGGGCCTGCAGCAACGGTTTGCTTTGCAGGTTTTTACGAAGCGTTGAAAGAAAAGAAGATTAGAGACGGCGAAACGGTTGTACTGAACATTGGCGAGAGTGCAAAACGTTATGCCGATTTTGCAGGCAAATTATAAAAATGGCTTTCTGATTAGGACGAAAGGAAGTAGGAACGTGCTAAAAAAATTCGAACATAAAAATATGCTGATCACCGGTGCGGGTTCAGGAATCGGGGAGGCGATAACGTACCTGCTTGCCCGCACGAGCGCCCGTCTTTTTCTATTGGATAGAAACTGGGAACGGCTGTCGGCAGTCAAAGCTAAGGCTGACGAAATACGCAAGGCTTGTTTGGATTTTCCCGAAGAAGCTGGCACCCCGGATCATGACACACGGATTTTTCATGTCGATTTCACTGACTCCGCCTCCATTGATACAGTTGTTTCCGCCTTTATCAGCGCAGATCTTTCGTTTGATTATATCTTTCTCAATGCAGGTATTTCGCAACGCGCACTTACTTTGGAGACGGCTTTTGAGGTTGACCGCAAGATAATGGAAACGAACTTTTTCGGGCCAGTGTATCTCATTAAGGGACTGTCCGGCCTGTTGAAGTCTGGTTTTCCGGTCCACTTGGCCATCACCACCTCCATTTCAGGCTTGTTTGGTTTCCCGTTGCGCTCGGCCTATTGTGCCTCCAAACATGCCCTGTTCGGTTTTTTCGAATCGCTTGCGCTTGAAAACGACAACATTAAAGTAACCTTTCTCATCCCAGGACGCATCAATACGCCCATCAGCAAAAGCGCTATCCTTGGCGATGGCGCTACTTATGCGAAAATGGACAGTGGGCAAGCAGGCGGAATGGACGTCAATAAGTGCGCGCGCATTGCCCTTCGCGCCGTCGCCAAAGGCAAACGCCGCCAACTGATCGGCGGCAAGGAACTATTGATGGTATACATTAAAAAATATATGCCACCCCTATTTTATTTATTGGCAAAACGAATTGAAGCAACATAGGGGAGGGGAACCCATTAATTCATAATTCATAATTCATAATTAACAATTCATAATTCAAATCATGGTAATTTGCGGAATACAACAGGTAGGCATTGGCGTTGCCGATGCAAGGGAGGCTTTCAAGTGGTACCTCCAGGCTTTTGGATGTGATGTAAAAATAGTGGAGGACGACAAGGACGCCGAGCTGATGCTGCCCTATACCGGCGGGAAACCGCAGCCCAAGCATGCCATTCTGGCGATCAACCTTCGCGGGGGCGGCGGGTTCGAGATATGGCAGCCCAAAGGACGCGAACTGCGGTACCTTGCCGAAAAACCATGTATTGGCGATATCGGCATCGTTGCCTGCAAAGTGAAAACTTCAGGTATTGCGCGCGCATACCAGCATATTAAAAATATGGATGGCGCTCAAATCACAAGTGCAATAGAAAAAAGTCCGACAGGTAAACGACACTTCTTCGTTTACGACCCGTACGGTAATCTTTTTGAAATTGAGGAAGACGGGTATGTTTTTTCGAAGGTAGACAAGCCAACCGGAGGCGTCAATGGCGTCATGATCGGCGTATCGGACATTGAAAAAACTGCCGGTTTTTATAAAAATTTGCTTGGATATGACTTGGTGCAGTACGATGAGCAAGGAGTCTTTGACGACCTGCAACAGGTTAATGGCGGAAACAATCGTTTACGCCGCATGATGTTGAAGCCATCACGCCCGTTGCAAGGCCCGCTCTGCGAAGTGATGGGGACTTCTCACATTGAACTCGTACAATCGCTTGATAGAAAACCGGTCAGATTATATGAAGACCGTTGGTGGGGCGACCCCGGCTTTATTCATTTATGCTTTGACATACGCAACATGGCGGGCATCCGGCAGAAAGCAGAAGCGTTGGGGCATCCCTTTGTGTGCGACAGCGGTTCCAACTTCCAAATGGGCGAGGCAGGCGGACACTTCACGTACGTGGAAGACCCCGACGGTACCTTGATCGAGTTTGTTGAAACCTATAAAATTCCTATCCTGAAAAAGTATGGCATATACCTCAATCTCAAAAACAAAAACGACCGCAAGCCGTTGCCGCGTTTCATCACCAAGTCGCTGAAGTTTTTACGGGAAAAAACTTAGTTCTTTTCTCAACGTCAACTAAAGCCGAAAGCCGAAAGCCAAAAGCTACTTTTCCTCGTATCTGCTGGAAAGTACGGTGACCTTCATGTGCTCTTCGTCCGTGCGCAACTTGACGCCTGAAAGAAAGAAACTGTGAGAAATTCCGATCGTGTAATATACACTGTTGTAAGTAGTGGTTTTACGGGTCACCGGTATGAGTAGCAGACTTAAGTCCTTCTCCGGGCTGTTTTCTATGGAATTTTTGAGTATTCGGCTGATGTTTCCAAACGAATAGGTTCGCGTATAGGACGAATATCCGCCGGGAGTTGCGTTCGCGGAAGTATAGGTATAACTTCCATCATCGGGTGCGAAAGAAATGAAGGATGTAACATTATTTTCAACATTTGCATTTTCAAAAAACGAAGTGACCGAATCTTCCGGCAACAGCAGTAAATGTTGGGGTGGCGTATAGGGAAAGTCGCGTTCATCTTCGGGCAAATACTTCAGGGTAAGCGTAAAACCGTTTATGTAACGTCCATTGAAGTCGATCTCCTTGGATATTTGTGTAGTGGGTAAAACCAATTTTGTACAAACGCCTGCCAGCGATTTGATAAACGCATGGGTTGGATTCTCAGTCAGCAGTTGGTCTAAATTATTGTTTTCGAACCGGTTAATCTGTATCACATCTTTTGATACGTAAAACCATTCCGCTGTTGTGCTGATTGTATCGCTGTTCTCTTCGGTGGGTTCACGCGGAATAGTGAAAAAAATGCGCATGGCAATATTTTCGCCGGCTGTCTTGACGAGGTTGCCGCTCCCATACGTATTGGTGATGTACACACCCGGAAAGAACGCATTGAACAGGCTCTGATTGTCGAAGGTAGCAGGGTTGTTGATGGTCTCGTCATAAATTTTTTGTCCCAATGCTGTCGGCAGTTTTACACGAATGAAGGGGGCATAATCGTATTCGTAGGAAAAACGTATCGAATCGGGGACCGACATGTCATACAAGGTATACGTAGCGCTTCCCAGCGGATTTTGCATGTCGCAGTAAAGCTCCGGTTGTTCGTTCGTATAAAAATTCTTCTTCAGCGGTTTATTGACGGGATAAACAGTAAGCTGCATGGGCGACAGCGTGTCGCCGTATGCCATGATTGAGCCGACGGCGCTCAGTGGATAGAAGATAAGCAATTCAACCGAATCGATCTTATGGTCGACGGGCGTTTGATGAAATCTAAATCCTTCTTCACAATAAAACTGGCACAGTAAATCCGACTTGATGATTCCATAGACCGGGTCGTACATCTCGCCAAGCAGACAATCGGATGTTTTGGCATAAACGGAATCCAGCCTGACGGTAGATGCCTTCATTTGAAAGGTATCGGTGTAAACCGTGATAACGTCTTCGCGTGGTTGAATGGACAAACCTACTTTGCTCATCGTATCATCACACGAGCTAAAAAGCAGCGCCGTCAAAAGGCCAATAAAAATCGAATATTTCATGTAGTTTTTCATCTCCTTGACTTTATAGTAAACACTTTATCATAAAACTCATTGTATGCGCCAATATAAGAATCATCCGGCTGAAAAGGCAGAAACAGCTTGTTCTCTTTTTCGATATAATCGAAAATAGCCGAATTGATGTTTTGGCTTCCCTGAATGACGCCATCCGAATAACGGATGGCAAGGCACGATAATCCGATAAAATCAGTTGAATTTTTCAGCAAATTCAAATCCTTGTCGGTCATGTTGTCCTGTTTCATCTTTTCAGGGAGCGCTTTGTTCAATGACGACATAAACGGGTCATCATAGACCGAATAAACAATTTTTGCGCCGGAAAAACCCGGATCGTCGCCATACATTTTTTTCAAGTAAACGGGTGCAAGCGCCGATAACCAGCCGTGACAGTGTACCAAATCGGGAATCCACCGAAGTTTTTTGACCGTCTCCAATACGCCCCGCACATAAAAGATCGAACGTTCATCGTTATCTTCAAATTCCGTTCCATCATCGCTTGCAAATACAGCTTTACGATGAAAAAAATCCTCATTGTCAATAAAATACACTTGCATTCGGGCTGATTGGATCGAGGCGACTTTAATAATCAGCGGATGATCGGTATCGTCAATTATCAGATTCATGCCCGACAGTCGTATCACCTCATGCAACTGATTTCTGCGCTCATTGATAACACCATAACGAGGCAAAAATGTTCGTATCTCTCGACCGAGGTCCTGAATACCTTCCGGCAAGTATCTGCATATCTTTGAAATTTCCGTTTCCGGCAAGTACGGCGTCATCTCCTGCGTAATATACAAAATTCGCTTTGCATCCATTCTTTAGTCTTTTGTGAAAAATCGCTGCAAAGATAGTAAAAAAAAACGAGATAAAAAACAAGCAAAAAAGCAATGAATTTACAAAATGCTCAATTTTAGCATATTTTATAATCTGAAATAGTGATTTTTAAATTTTATTTTGTTGCTTTGCAGTCTGAATTTGTGTAGATATCCGGTTTTGATGTTTTATTATTATTGTATCGATTATGATTATTATTCATGCCATTGACGATTTGCGCGCTTCGTTGGCCAATGCGCGTAAGGCAGGTAAAACAATTGGGTTTGTACCGACCATGGGCGCTTTGCACGACGGGCACTTGAGTTTGGTGAGGCAGTGCAAACGTGAAAACGACGTGTGTGTCGTCAGCATTTATGTCAATCCGACACAGTTCAACGACAACAACGACCTGCGCTCCTATCCGCGCACGCTGGCGAAAGATTGCGAATTGCTTGAGCCGGCGGGGTGCGACTTCGTTTTCGCACCTTCCGACGACGAGATGTACCCCGTCCCCGACACGCGCATTTTCGCTTTTGGGCCGGTTGCCTGTGTGATGGAAGGCGCACACCGTCCCGGTCATTTTAATGGGGTAGCCCAAATAGTCAGCAAATTGCTGGACGCCGTCGAGCCCGAAAACGCCTATTTCGGAGAAAAGGATTTTCAGCAGGTCGCGGTGATACGCGCCTTGGTTCGACAGTTGCATATACCGCTTAACGTGATTGCCTGTCCGATTGTTCGCGAGGCCGACGGCCTTGCCATGAGCAGTCGAAATGCGCGATTATCGCCCGAACAGCGTCATTTTGCTCCTGCCATTGCACGTACATTAAAAGAAAGTCTTATCTTTGCATCGCAAACAAGCGTGCATGAAGTAGCATCAAGGGTTATAAAAACGTTGAATGACATTCCCTGCATGCGTGTTGAATACTACGAAATAGTCGACGGCCATACCTTGCAACCCGTTAAGGAATGGGATGAAACCGACTATCCGGTGGGATGCATAGCCGTTTTTTGCGGCGATGTAAGGCTTATTGACAATATAAAATATGAATTTTAGCTATGATTATTGAAGTTTTAAAATCGAAAATTCACCGCGTAACGGTGACGGAGGCAAATCTGAACTATATTGGCAGTATCACGATTGACGAAGACCTCATGGATGCCGCCAACCTGATTCAATTTGAGAAAGTGCATGTGTTGAACATCAACAATGGCGAACGCTTCACCACCTACGTCATCAAAGGCGAACGCCAGTCCGGCATCATCTGCCTGAACGGTGCAGCGGCACGAAGGGTACAGTGCGGAGATGTCATCATCATCATTTCGTATGCACAAATGGACTTCGAAGAAGCAAAGACATGCAAGCCCGCGATTATCTTCCCGAATACGGAGACGAATCGGTTGGGATAGTTTTCAGTTACAAAAAACAATCACTATAAACGCTTGATAATTATGACAAACAATGATTTTTTACAGATTTTATCGCATTTCAAGTTAGCCGAAGATGCGGTGGAAGTGACGCCGTTTGGCAACGGACACATCAATGACACCTACAAGGTCACCACGACGTCGGGAACGGCGAAGTATGTATTGCAACGCATTAACCACCTTATTTTCACCGATGTGGAGATGTTGCAGAACAACATACGTGTCGCCACATCCCACGTGCGTGCAAAATTGGAAATGCGGGGCGAGACGGATATTGAAAGGAAAGCGCTGACATTTCTTCCGGCGAACGACGGGATGGATTATTTCCACGATGGCGAAAACTACTGGCGCGTGTGCCTGATGATTCCCGACAGCAAGAGTTTGGAAGAGGTGACGCCCGCCTTGTCGTATGAAGCAGGAAAGGCGTTCGGCGATTTTCAGTCGATGCTTGCCGACCTGCCGGAAGGGACGATAGGCGAGACCATTCCGAACTTCCATAACATGGAGTTTCGGCTGCAGCAATTTCACGATGCACTAAACGCTAACCGGGCAGGCCGCCTGGAAGGTGTAAGCGACCTGGTTGCAGCAATTGAAAAACGCGCCAAGGCGATGTGTATTCAGGAAGAATTGTTTCGCGAGGGCAAGCTGCAAAAGCGCATCAACCATTGCGATACGAAAGTGAACAACATCCTGTTTGATAATCGTAGCGGTAAGGTGCTGTGTGTTATCGATTTGGATACCGTCATGCCCGGTTATGTGCTCTCTGACATCGGCGATTTCATCCGTACCGGGGCAAACAACGGAGCGGAAGACGATCCGAACTTGGACCGTGTGACTGTCAACATGGATATTTTCAAAGCCTATACGCGCGGGTACATGGAAACGGCACAGTCATTCCTGACGCCGTTAGAGATTAGTCTGCTCCCGTATGGCGGCAGGCTGCTTACCTATATGCAAACCGTCCGTTTCCTTACGGATTACATCAATGGAGACATCTACTATAAGATACATCACCCCGAACACAACCTGCAGCGTGCCAGAGCACAATTCAAGCTACTGCAAAGCCTGGAAGAGCATGCCGAAGAAATGGACGGATTTATGAAGACCTGGTTGTAGCAACCTATATTTCCTTCGCTATCTTATAACGGTTCCTGTTGGACGAGTTGCGCGAAATAAGTTCGCCGATGAATCCGGCAAGGAATAGTTGCGTGCCAATAATCATGGCTGTCAGGGAGATATAAAAATAGGGCGAGTTGGTCACTAACGGACGCAGGTCGCCTTCGATGATCGATACTAATTTTGCGGTGAGGACGATGATCAGGGCTATCAGTCCGATAAAAAACATGATACTGCCCCACAGGCCGAAAATGTGCATCGGCTTTTTACCGAACCGCGAGGTGAACCAAAGCGTGATCAAGTCCAAATAGCCATTAATGAAACGGTTCAGTCCGAATTTTGTCTTTCCGTACTTGCGAGCCTGGTGTTGCACTACCTTTTCGCCGATGCGCCCAAACCCTGCAATCTTGGCAAGGTAGGGGATATACCGGTGCATGTCGTTGTAAATCTCTATGTTCTTTATCACTTCCCTGTCGTAGGATTTCAATCCGCAGTTGAAATCGTGCAGTCGGACGCCCGAAAATTTGCGTGCCGTGGCATTGAACAGCTTCGACGGCAGGTTTTTCGTCAGTTTGTTGTCAAACCGTTTTTTCTTCCACCCCGACACTAAGTCGTAACCGTCATCTTTTATCATCCGGTACAGTTCCGGTATCTCGTCGGGACTGTCCTGCAAGTCTGCATCCATGGTAATGACCACATCGCCTTGCGCGCGTTGAAACCCGCAATGAAGCGCCGGCGACTTTCCGTAGTTGCGTCTGAACTTGATTCCTTTTACTTCGGGCGTCTTTCCGCTTAACGCTTCGATGATCGCCCATGAATCATCCGTGCTTCCATCATCAATAAAAATCACCTCGTACGAGAAGCGATTCTCCTCCATCACGCGCTTTATCCAATCATGCAATTCGGGAAGCGATTCGGCTTCATTAAAAAGGGGTATAACTACTGAAATATCCATTCTCATTCAATTTATGGAAATGACTATTCCTTTATTACGTTCATTTCAATCAAGGTATTGCGGATTGTTTCAAAAGTTGTTTTTCGCGTCGGAACGAGCGGCAGCCGCAGCTTGTTCTTGACAAGCCCCATCAGCGACAACATGCTCTTGGCGCCGGCGGGGCTTCCGTCGGCAAACAGCAGGTCGAATATCTCCGCGAAGCGAGCATGGATGTCGCATGCCTCTTGCATCTTGCCTTCCAGCGCAAGATGTACCATCCGGCTAAAATCTTTCGGAAACACATTGCCGATAACGGAGATCACCCCGACGCCGCCCAGTGCCATGATCGGAAATGTCAGTCCGTCGTCGCCCGAGATAACCTGAAATCTGGAAGGTTTATCCCTGATAATATTCCCTATTTGGGTGATATTGCCCGATGCTTCCTTGACGGCAATGATATTACTGAGTTCGTGCGCGATACGAATCGTCGTGTCTGCTGTCATGTTCATTCCAGTACGACCGGGCACGTTGTATATCACGACCGGGAGGGGCGTAACTTCCGAAATTGTCTTGTAATGCTGAAAGATACCTTCCTGCGAGGGTTTGTTATAATAGGGGACTACGGACAACACCGCACTGATACCCTCAAAATCAGTGTGTCCGAGTTGTGACACAATTTTCCGGGTACAGTTGCCTCCCATACCGAGAATGATTGGGACGCGGCGATTGACCCGTTCAACAATTAATCGCGTTATCTCCTTCTTTTCTTCATCGAACAAACACGGCGTCTCGGCAGTTGTCCCGAGCGCCACGATGTAATCCGTCCCGTTTGCCATGAGGTAATCGACCATACCGGTCAATGCCTCATAATCTACGCTTTCATCTTCTTTGAACGGCGTTATCAGGGCAACACCCATTCCTTTTAAATCTAAACTTGCCATAGTGTTATTTAATTTTTAGGCGACAAAGATAGTGCAAAATTATGAAATATGTATGAGAAAATATGATTCTCTTAATGTTGAGTTGGATAATTATCCGTCTCAACCGTCTCTTCTGGCTTCGAGTTGACCGTCGATAGGTAGCTTACCAACTGGTTGAACAAATACGGAAGTGTTTGCTTGATGCCGGCGTCGTTGGTTTCATTGGCTTTACCGGATTCACGTGCTTCACGGCCTTCACCGGCCTCGTCGGCCTCGTCGGCTTCATTGGTAGGAACAATCGCCAAATCGTACGCAGAATCCTCCGAATATTTGATACCGGCCTTGAACGTGGAGGGATGTTTCAAGAACATATAATACAACGGCGATACTTGCGAGCTTGAGAAATCGATGAGCAGGTCGGCCGGCAAGCAGTAGAACTGCTTTTGAAGCGTCTTATCGGGGAACCCCAGCCAGCCGACGTCTCTATCGGCGCGCAGCAGCAGGTAATTGGAATACCATGTAGGAACATCTTTTTTGGAAGTGGCAAAAATAGCCGTATTCACATGTTTATTCATCGCTTTCAGCTTTTCGATACAGCTTCGTACGGTATTCCAGTCTTTTGAATCGCAGATGAACAAGACATGCTTGATATCATTCAGTGAACGATATTGATGCGGCCTTTCCGACGCTTTGCGAATAAGCCTTTTAATTTCTTTTTTAAGGATGTAATTAGTTAGAACCATTGTCGTTGAGTAGTTTTAAGAAGTCTGTTTCATGAATAATTGTCACGCCTAATTTTTTGGCTTTTTCTAATTTTGCCGGCCCCATATTATCGCCTGCAAGCAGGAAATCGGTATTACCGGATACCGAACCGCTGTTTTTTCCGCCGTGCCGCTCGATCAGCGCTTTGTATTCATCGCGCGCGTGATGGACGAAAGTGCCGCTGATAACGATGGTTTGACCCTTCAGCTTGTCCGTTCGGTGCGATTGACGCTCGTCACTGATGTGCATTTGAAGTCCATATTCCTTCAGGCGGTTTCCCAATGCAGTATTGCGGTGGTCTGAAAAATAGTCGACCACGCTTTGTGCGATCCGTACGCCTACCTCTTCGACTGCGGTCAAGTCGTCGAAGGAGGCGCTGGCAAGCCTGTCGTAGGAGGCAAAAGCATTAGCCAGCCGTTTGGCCACGGTTTCGCCAACAAACCGGATGCCCAGTGCATAAAGCACACGCTCGAACGGCGTCGTTTTGGATGCCTCAAGGCTTTCTAAAAAGTTGCGCGCACTCTTTTCAGCCCATCGTTCCAGCCGCATCAGGTCGGCAAAGCCAACTGTATACAGGTCGGCAACATTACGCACATAACCGGCGTTGTAAAGGTCATCGACCGTTTCCGGTCCGATATTGATGTTCATCGCGCGCCGGGTGACAAAATGTTCGATTTTACCTTTTATCTGCGGGGCGCACGACCATTCGTTGGGACAGTAGTGGGCGGCTTCGCCTGCTTCCCTGACAAGCGGCGTGCCGCAATCGGGGCAATGGGTGATAAACCTGACTTTTTCGCCGATAAACAAGGTGCGGGCTTCCTTGTCAACCCCCACAATCTTGGGGATGATCTCGCCTCCTTTTTCGATATAGACGCTGTCGTTCAGATACAGGTCCATTTCGTCGATGATGTCCGCGTTGTGAAGTGATGCACGTTTGACGACCGTACCTGCCAGCTGTACAGGCTCCAAGTTGGCAACCGGCGTAATGACGCCGGTACGGCCCACCTGCCACGCGACGGAGTGAAGGCGTGTCTCCGCCTGTTCGGCCTGAAACTTGTACGAGATAGCCCATCGCGGGCTTTTTGCCGTAAAGCCGAGCGTGCGTTGCTGACGCAAAGAATTTACTTTCAGGACGATGCCATCGGTTGCCACCGGCAGGTTTTTTCGTTCTGTGTTCCAATAGGCGACGAAGTCGTAGACTTCCTGCAGGGTAGAACAAAGCTGAACGCCATTCGTCACCTTGAAACCATACGCACGGGCAGCCTCCAGATTTCCGAAATGGGTATCCGTCGGTAGGGATTCGCCTAATAAATAGTAGAAATAGGCATCCAGACGCCGCTCGGCCACGATGGCCGGGTTTTGTTGTTTCAACGTTCCCGATGCGGCATTGCGCGGGTTGGCAAACAAGGGTTCTTCCTGTTGCTTGCGCTCCTCGTTGATGCGTTCAAACTCCTGCCAGGGCAGTAGAATCTCGCCACGTATCTCGAATTTTTCGGGATAGGCTTTTCCGATAAGTTTGAGCGGTATGGAACGGATGGTTTTTACGTTGGCTGTCACGTCATCGCCGCGAACGCCATCCCCGCGCGTGACGGCCCGTATCAGGCTTCCCCGCTCGTAGATGAGCGAGATGGATGTCCCGTCATATTTTAGTTCGGCAACAATTTCAAAAGGTTCCTGCAAGGTACGGCGCGTCCGTTCGTAAAAATCGCGTATTTCGCTTTCAGCGTACATATTCCCAAGCGACAGCATCGGGTATTGATGCGCCACCTGTTCAAATTCTTTCGACAGGTCGCTGCCGACCCGCTGCGTCGGAGAGAGCGGATCAGCATATTCAGGATGGTGCGCTTCGAGCAACTGCAACTCTTTCATCATTTCGTCGAACGCCTTGTCGGAAATTTGCGGATCGGATAAGACATAATACAAGTAATTATGCATATCCAGTTGCGCTCGGAGTTGCTTGATTTTTATTTCAATCTCGGTCATACAAGGATATAGTTGGTTAAGGAGTTGCAAACGTACATGAAAAATTTGGATTTTCCAAACGCGTTCAACGAAAAAACTTTTTTACAGCGGAAAAAAAATATATATCATTCCGCGTTTTTCGGATTCAGTAATCATACATTTGCAAGAAAATTCATCATTATGAAACGAATAGCAATTAACGGATCAAATTTAAGTCTGACGTCTCATTTGTCAAAAGCCTTTGCGGCAATGACCGGGATGGATTTAATTGTACGAACTCCCTATTCGAGCGTCGCCTCCATGTATAAGCTGGATGATGACATATCAAAATGTCAGTGGCCGGAATCTTTTCTTTACTGCCTTGGGGCGTTCACGCAAAGAATCATTGCCGAACAGAAATTTGAAGATTATTACATTTCTGATGGCGGTGTCTTCAACGAGCTGTGCTGGCTAAAGAGCCGATATCTCCGCCTTGAACTCATTTATGAAAGATCAATGATTCTTTGTCTGGAGAATGTAGTATCGGATTACGCACTGAATCATTATGATTTCATTTTCCATCTCGATTCGAATGACCCATCAGATTTTTTTGACCAGTGCTTGAAAGAAATTTATCGTCTTCACGATATGCAACATCATGTTATAAACGCTTCGAATG
>Ga0082212_10005399_pt1 | contig 17429 bp, 1 predicted proteins | sample TergutNt197P3_FD_71548 | JGI IMG/M metagenome (GOLD analysis project Ga0082212, IMG submission 71548) | Neocapritermes taracua P3 segment gut microbial communities from Petit-Saut dam, French Guiana - Nt197 P3 | ecosystem: Host-associated > Arthropoda: Insects > Digestive system > Gut ... | reverse complement strand
GAAACCGGCGAAATATCAGGCACGCCGACAACTTCCGGCACCTTTACCTTTACAGTAACAGGCGCCCAGATTGGAGGAGACGACGTCATTCCGTGTACCATCATCATTGACGCCGCCGGCGGTACGCTTCCAAGCGGAACGACAGGAACGCCTTACACCTATACGTTTACAAGTTCAATACCAAAATCGCCGATTCCGCCAACATGGGGCGACATTGACGACTATACGGATTACAGAACGGGAGTAAATGTATATATCAATGAATATGGCAAATACAGATTTCGCTGGTCGGTCATCGGCGGTTGCGGTTCCGATTATGATTTCTCAACGGTTACTTTCATGCCAAAACCCATTGTACGGCAGATACCTAAACTTGTATTGTGCGCCGAAGACGTTATCGCGATGCCCGCATTCATTGCCGTTGACGAAAGCGACACTCCCATTCCCGATGCAGGATTTACTTACCGGTGGAGATTTTCGGGTACAGTAATGGACGGCTTTACCGCCGGCTGGCAATACGGCCAGTTCCCTGCGGGAAGATACGCCCCCGCTACGAAAAGCAATGCGTGGGAGTATTACAATATAGAGGTAGAAGTAAATAACGGTACCTGCACGTCTGACCGGATGATTGTGGAAATTGAACTGAAGCCCAAACCGCCGCAGGTTCAACTTTCGCGCAGCGTACTGTGCGAAGGCGAGGAAGTGACCATGAGCCTGCTCAACAATATGTGGCAGGATACGAGATACAACTGGACGATTGACAACGACGTGATTGTAGATCCGGGCAACGGCAATTATACCGCTTACAGCGGAACTCCATTCTCCGGCGAATATCTTGCCGGAGATGAAGCCCCTCCGTTCTCGTTCCGGTTCAAAACCGTCAACGGAGCCAACAGCCCCAAAATAGCCTCCATTGACGCGACAGCCACCGTAAACGGTTGCACGAGCGACGTGGCGCATCTGACGCTCACGGTAAATCCCCAACCGGTACTGACGTTGCCGGCTACGGCGTTCCCGATTGAAGAATGTCCCCTTGAAGATATTCCCGCCGCGCGGACTACGATAACAAGTACGGTTGCCGACACAAAATATACCTGGGTGTGGAACGGCGTCAATATTGATTTCACGATGCCGGCAACGGTAGGAAGCGAAGATTATTCGTATGAAAATACGCTGGGCGATTTTCAGATGACAGACAATATTTCTACCGGCAGATTGGGCGGTATCATGACGGTTACGGGCGAAACATACGGTTGCGTGTCCGAGCCGGTCAGTTTTCAGATGTGGGTTAAGCCCCGTCCCGATATTAAAACGCCCGTCGTACAGCCGGTTTGTCCCGAACCGGGCGTCGGGGGAACTTTCCCGTCGTTTACCTTCCGCTCAAGCAATCTTCCCGACGATCAGGTGGATTACGCATGGACGATGACGCCGCCAACCGGCGCTCCCGTGACAGGTACAAACAGTACGCCGACGCCGGCAGAACGCGCATTTGCCGACAATGTAAGCGGCGCAACGCAAAATTACGTCTGGACGGTAACAGCCACCGGTAACGCTAACGGCAACGGATATGCCGACGGATGCGCGACCGCGCTCGCGCCTCCATTAACCATGAGCGTTTATTCGCGTCCCGAAATCAATATCACTAATCCTAATTTGGCGGCGATATGTTCGGGTAACGACGGAAGTCCGTTTGGTACGATCACTTTCGACGCGGGCGTTATGACCGCGACTTCATCTTTCGCATGGAATATCTCGCAGCCTCCGCCGGTTGGCGACGGCGTGATCACTACCGGAGCAGCCCAAATGTGGGGTTCCGGCACAGCAATCGCATTTTCGGGATTACCGTTAAATACCGCATCTGCATCCGGCGGCGGCGTAGATCCATACGTGGCAACCGTCACCGTCAATGCAACATCGGCGGAAGGATGCCCGGGCAATCCGGCAACAACCACCCTTACCATAAAGCAGGCTCCGGTGATGACAACGCCCGACCCGATAATGTTATGTTCGGGAGATTCGTATGGCGCAGTAGCGTTCTCAACCGGCAACGGCGTTACGCCCGTGCTGTATCACTGGGAAATTGGCGATGATGCGTTGTGGAATCAGGCTAAAACCGGCAACCATGCAACGGCAATGCCTGCATTTGCAGCAGAACCCAACCTTTCCAGCCCGGCAATAACGCTGTCCACTGCGATAGAAGTTTGGGCGGAACATGCCAACGGTTGTTTGTCCGACAAGGTCAGTTTTCCGTTCAGCGTGCGGCCACAGATGAGCCTGACTTCATCAACCGCCCCGATCATTGCCTGTCCGGACGAATTGGTGTCCGTACCCTGGTTTACTTCCAACGTTTACGGCTCCGACGCCTCAATGATCACCTGGACTTATGACGGCGCTGATGATATTTCTTCGGAAGGATATTTCCCTGACACTAAAGAGGGAAGCGGCAGTATTCCTTCCTTTTACGCGGCAGGCAATCCCGGCCCCTCGCCAATTACGGGTAAGTTCACCATAACAGTGGGATCGCACTGGAGCGAAACGCACGTCTGCGAAAGCGCTCCTGTGGAACTGACGATTACGGTGAACCCCACGCCGCCTGCGCCTGCGCTTCCCGTCGGCATGACAGACCCCGCGTATTACTGCCACACTACCCTCGCTGAAAACATAGAATTAACGACTACGCTAACCGGCAGCGTTTCATACAGTTGGGAAAGCAGCGACGCCGATATGACCGGCGCTTTTAGCGGAACAACCAATCCGATACGGATCGTTCCCACCAACAACACTACCCTGCAACTTTTTGAGCGACATGCGTTTATTCAGGCAAAGGTTCATGCGGGCGACGGTAAATCCTGTGCCGGCGAGCCGTTGCTTTTTGAGATTGTGGTACGTCCCGTTCCGCGATTGCTGGAAACATACCCAAATGATATACTGGGTTGCAGCGGAACTGAATTTACGATACCCGAATTTACGCACCACTCCCTGTTTACGCCGTCGGGTTACAACCCGCTCACAGACATAGATCCGAATATTTATAACTGGACAATCGCCGCATTGGAAGACGACGGCTGGGTGACAAACGCAAGCGGTCTTCCCGTTTTGGATACGCCGTCGGACGACAATCCGGCAGACCCGTTCACGCCGGTAATAGAGGGCGGCGTTCCGCGAAGGATGTTATTAACGGTAACGCCCGAATATGAATCCTGCCCCGGCGTTCCCAAAGAAGTAACGATCACCGTCAATCCGACGCCTGTTATTACTATCCCCGGTTTCACCGACGACGGGTTTGGAAATATGATCCTTGAAGTATGTTCGGGCGAAAGGTTTGCAAATATCACGATGAGCAGTACCGTTCCGATTGCCGGCTGGAGTTGGGAACTTGAACCGCAAAATGCTTCCGACGCGTCTTCTACGTCGGGCGGAGGCCCTAACGGCGCTACCGCAACGATTTCGTTTCCTGCCGTTTCTCATCACAGCATCGGCGATCCGCTCTATTTGGAAAAAATAGTTTTAAATTCCGTCGTTTCGACTTCCGCATTTGGCGCTTGCGAGGCGATAACGCCTGACGATTATTTTCTTGTTGTGAAGCAAACGCCGGTATTGGCTAAACCCGACAACGTAATCGCATGTTCGGGCGATATTGTTACTATTCCCGAATTTGCTACACCGTCGGCGAGCGTGCGTTACACATGGAGTACCGGCAACGCCACCGTGTGGGAAGACGCTTCAGGAACCCTTCCTTCACCATGGGAAGGACTGACCGGCAGCGGCGCCATTCCATTAGGGTCGGCGCAGTTCCCTACGTTTAAAACCACGCGGAACGATGCAGGCGCCACCAACAATAACGCCACAGTTACGGTAACCGCCCATAACGACGACAGCGGTTGCGCGTCGCCGTCGCAAACCTTCACCGTTGCGGTGCGGCCGTTGCCCCTCATCACTTCAAGTTTAGCAACCCAAACAGTTTGTACCGACGACCCTGTTTCCAACGTACCGTTCCGCACCAACCTCGGCGGCTCCAATGACGATGTGGTATTCTGGACGGTTAGAAGCGGCTCCGATGTTATTTATCCGACTACTTTTGCCGGCGCTGATTTAGCGGAACATTCCGGTAATTTCACGTTTGTTGCAGAAAATTCAACCAACGGTACCGCTTCTCCCGATACGGAAACGGCAATTTTCGACCTTGTCGCAAAGATAACCAATACTGACGCCGACGGCATGGTTCGCACTTGCGAAAGTTTAGATGCGTATTCGCTGACCGTGAATGTGCATCCGAAACCGGTTATTGTGCCTGTTGGCGTAACGAATGGTCAAACATTTGAATATTGCGATAACCAATCGGTATCGCAGATGACGTTTACTACTAATCCTGCCGCCACCGGCGCTAACGATTTTGTGATATGGCAAAATTCCGGCGATCTCATTGGAATGAGTTCCGGTTCGGGAATGAATGATGTTTTGGGAAGTCTTATTTTTCCGGCATTTACCACCGAAAACCGTATCAGTCCGTCGTCGCTCACGCGCAAAACGGCCAATATTGAAGTAACCGCCGGAGTAGGCGTAAGAACCAACGGAAGCGCATGTCCCGCCGATCCGGTGAATTTCACCATCATTGTAAAACCCAAACCGGAATTGGACGCTTTTGCGGCGCTTATCGCACAATGCAGCGGCACGCAGTTTACTTCTCCGAATTTTCGTCTGCATCCGAATTTTGAGGTATATGACCCTGCCCTTACTGAAACCCAATTTAGCTGGACAATCACAGAAGATTGGTTTACCAATAGCGCAGTGATTGATGATCCAACGACGATTACTGATTATTTAGCTACATCGCCACAAAGTCCTGCCGTAAACCCCAAAAATGAAATTACGCTCTTTGACCCGTTCACGCCGGTTATCAAGGGCGACGCTTCACGTCATATTTATTTCGCGGTAACGCCTGAACATGCAGGATGTACCGGCGATTCAAAAACATTACAGCTTACCGTCAATCCTTCGCCCATTATCAGCGGCATTGCCAGTCCGATGGTGGTGTGTTCGGGCGACGCCTTCCCTGATATTGACCTGAACAGGTATGTCAATGCGGCTTCTGCTTTCGAGTGGTATTTTGTTAAGGGTTCGTCTTTAAGCGCCATAACCGATACGCCCGGAATGGAAACTACCGGCAGCGCCCTTGCTCCTGAAACCACCGACGAGATTACATTTACAACCGCCAGCAACACACATGCAACCGAATACGGAGGTTCGCAGTTGTACGTCAGAGCTACGGCCACTGACGGTCATTGTGCAAGCCAGTGGTTAAACACAGAATTTATTGTACTTCAAACGCCGGTGATGACGCCGTTTACCGACGACGTCTTCGTCTGCTCCAATGAAGCGGTTGCCAGTCTGGTTGAACTTTCTGATGAATACAATTCGCCGGTCAGCCGCTACAGCTGGAGTATTGACCCGTCTTTTGAGCGGGTATGGACAACCTCCTCGGCGGCGCATGTGGACATGTGGACGCCGGCGGCTGCGCCAGCAACATATTTCTCTGATTTTACCGCTGTCGCCAACAATACCCTTACGGAATTAACCTCAAAAATATGGGTTACCGCCCATGCCGAACATTCCGGCCGCATCATTCCCGGCAGCAGTCCCGCCCGCCCTTACGTCTGCGCTTCTGCTCCCGAATCTTTCGATATTCATGTGCGCCCGATACCACAGGTAACCTCTGCGCACAACATTGAGCCGGTTTGTCCGGGCGAAACGGTGACTGTCGGAGCATTTACCACCAACCTCGGCGGGTCAGACGACTCGTATGTGCGCTGGACGCTCTCTAATACCGGAATTGCAGACCCTGCGTTCACATCCCCCGGTCAAGGCAATATTGCGCCTTTTACTTCAAACGCTAACCTTGCCGCTGTCGGCGTTGCCGGCGCGAATTTAACGGGCGAATTTATCCTGACGCCCGAAATGAGATATACCGAAGGCACGCCCGTTTGTTACGGCGACGTCGCTAAATTTACCGTCACCGTGAAGCCGAAACCTGCCGTACCGGTGTTTGTTACCGCTCCGCCGGCGCCGTACCCCGATTACTGTTCGGGCGGTACCGTTCCGGCAATGAGTTTCGCATCCACCAACGATGCAGCCATCACATGGACGTGGACAAATACAGACGCTACGACTTCGGGGCTGACAGGCAGCAGCGGCGCCATTCCGCAGTTCATCATCAGCAACAGCACGCCTGCCGGTTCGCCGGGGCCGGGTACGACCACCTTTACGGTTACCTCCACTTTGGGAGGATGCACCAACCAGATGTCATTCCCGATCAATGTGAAACCGCTGCCGCAAATGGCCTCATACAGCAATATCGTCGTATGCAGCGACACACGGCATCCGTTGGCGCCCGGCGATCCCGATTATTTCCGGTTAACGGTACCCGTTTCCGGAACTACCGATGACGATCCCGAAATAGATTTTGAATGGGAAATAACCACAGGCTATAACGCCGCCTATTTCACAGCGCCCATACTCAATTCATCCGGCGCCGGCAATTTACCTGCGTTCACGCCAAGCATCACAGGCAGTTCGCCGCTGAACATGACCCTGACCGTAACTCCTTACTACGAAGGATGCGCGGGTACGCCCATATATCCGACCATCACCGTCAATCCGAAACCTGTTATCGGCATTTCCGGTGCGCCCGCGCTGCCGGTGTGTTCGGGAACAGATCCGTTTTCTACCATCAGTTTTACAAGCGGCGGCGTAGCCTCTGCTTTTGACTGGAATATAGCCGCACCGCCTGCCTTTGATCTCAATCCGTCGGAGGCAGGAAGCATCACTACCGGCGTCACTATGGGCGCGGGAGGAGCAACGCTTGACGGAGCCCTTCTCAAGGGAAGCGGCTCGTCCATCACCTTTTCGGATAAGCCCCTGCATACCGCAGCCACCGCATCATGGACGGGCGGTTCCGCTCTCTACACGGCTGCGGTAACCGTCAATGCCGTCTCTACGGCCGGCAGTTGCGCAGCAAGCGAAACATTCAATTTACAAATCAGGCAGGCGCCGGTGATGACGCCGATACCCGACGTAGCCTACTGTTCCGGCCAGCCGGGAGCGGGAGGGATTCCCTTCTCTGTTGCGAACGGCGCATCATTGTTTGGCGGCGGCGGCCCGTACTTCTTCCGTCTTGTTAGCGGCGGCCCGGTGGATAATGCGTCGTCATTACCGACAGGTTTTTACGCTCCTTCTACCGGATCGTTGCCGACGTTTACCGCAGTAACCAACAATGATCCAACCGACCGGGAAGCGGAGATTTCCGTTTACGCCAAACATGCCAACGAATGTAATTCCGATCCGGTAACCTTTACCATCGCGGTGAAACGCCTGTTGACGCTCAATCCGGTGACTGCCGAAACAGTATGTCCGGGCGAAACGATAACCGCAAAGACGCTCGGCGCCAATATCACCACCGGCACAGTGGCAGGATGGACGTTTACGGACGCCGCCACATCCATTGTCGGCGCTGTCACGCCGCCGGCGACGTCGCTGTCCGACGGCGACACCGGAACCGGCAGTACGCCCGGATTTACAACCATAGCTGCCAATAACAGCGGCGGGCCTCTTACGGGAACCTTTGCCCTGACGGCAAAATATACGGATGCAACGCTTCCCCTCGACGGATGCGCGGCTACCGGAAGTTATACCGTAACGGTGAAACCTACGCCGGCTAAACCCGTCCCATCCATCGCAAGTCAGGCATTCTGCAACGGCGATTATTTCCCTGCCACAGCGCCGCCGCCAACCGTTCCGGCAATAACGTTCGCATCTTCGGCCGGCACGACTTTCCACTGGAACTGGACGGATACAGGCGCCGACATCGGACTGAACAAACTGAACAATACGGGCGATGTGCCGCGTTTCCAGATTCTCAACTCCACCACCGACAGATTGGGTACCGGCACGGCAACCATTACGGTTTTCGCCAGATTGGACGAATGCGACAGCGAAACGGAAAATATTGTTCTTACGGCGCGTCCTGTGGCGCAAATGCTTCAATACAGCGATATTACCGTATGCGACGGAGCAACGCACACTCCTGCGACTGATTTCACGCTGGTTCCCGGAATGGGTCTTGGCGCGGGCGCCGCTACCAATTTCAGATGGAATATTTCCAACGGTAATTTTTCGGGAACCGAACCCACCACCGATCCTGCCGATCCCTGCTTCGGACTTTTATATGGCTCCGGCATTACTGCGGGAGACCACAGCGGCTATTTCAATCCGTTCACGCCCAAACTTCCGTGCGGCAGCACTACATCCACCACGATGACCCTGACGGTAACGCCTTTATCTGACGGATGTCCGGGTCTTTCCCAAAATTCGCTGATCACCATCAATCCGCTTCCGGAAATCGTGATTGACAATGCGCCGCAGGACTGGATCTGTTCAGGAAGCAGTTTCAACAATATCGGTTTTCACAGCACGGTTACCGGCGCTTACAATTGGACGATCATACCTCCGGCAGGCATGAATGGCAATACGGGCGCTGTTATTCTTACGGGAACAGGCAGTTCGATCACCTTTGACGATCCTTCCGTCAATCCCGCATACAATGTCGAACAGGCCGAATACAGAGCATCGGTAGAAATATATGCTACCACGCCAAGTCCGGCAGGTTGCGTCGGCCCCGTGAAATATCTTGACCTCGTGGTACGGCAGGCGCCCATGATGAAACCGCTTTCGGACATCGACGCATGTACGGGCGCAACCTTCGCATCGAGCGAAGCGTTTGAAATTGACGACGCATGGATGCTTGCAACCGACGTTGTCAGATACAACTGGCGAATCGAAGATCCAACCGTGTGGAACCTGCTCAACAACGGAACTGTTGACAGTGCGCCGTGGACGTTGCCGTCTTTTGTACCGGCCAGCGCATTAACCGACAAAACAACCAAAATATGGGTGAGCGCCACGCACACGAACACATGCGTTTCGGAAGAGATAGATTTTGATTTGAATATATGGCGCGCGGCTCAAGTGTACAAGCCGTTGCCGGATCAAACGGTTTGTCCGGACATAACGCTTACCCCGACGATTACCACCGACATCACAACTGATATAAAGGTATTCTGGACGCTTGACGACGCCGCAATTGCTTCGGGAACATTCACTCCCGCTCTTTTAGACGGCTCTTTTGAAGGCGAGGACTTCATCCCGCCTTTTGTAACCACCAACAGCGCCGGCACGAATATTACAGGCGAATTTACCGTGTGGGCTGAAAGGGAATTTGCCACAGGAAAATACTGCAAAGGGCCGGAAAACGGTTTTATCATCACGGTACAACCCAGACCTGCCACGCCGTATATTGACGGCGACCCAACTCCGGTAAATCTGAATCCGTACATGCTGTTATGTCACGGCGAACCGGTAAGCGCGATTAAATTCCTGACGGCTACGGCGGGCGCAGATGTCAGCTGGACAAAAACAGGCAACAATATCTGGACGCCTACCACTCTGACGACAGGCAACGACGAAATTCCGGCGTTTACCGCCACTGCCACCAATACCACTTCGGCGCGAACGGCAAACATCAGCGTTATCGCCACATCGACAGTGGGATGCAAAAGCGACCCGTTGGAATTTTCGCTTATGCTGAAACCGTTGCCTCAATTAAACCCGAACATTGATTTCAGCATCAGCGAATGCAGCAATCTGCCGCCTGAATACGGACTGACGCCAACGACCTACACGCCAACGCCATTCGCAATACATCCCGACATTCTGACCAATTATTCGGGACAAACCTCTCTTTTTCAATGGATGATTACCGAAGATTACATCAGCGAATCGGGCTTCCCTGCGCCGCAATATGATTTGTCGAGCAATCCGGTATATGAAACCGGCGCTGTGAGCTTCACGCCGATCTTCCCGAAAACAGTAAACAACACCCATACCATGACCATGACGGTAATACCGTGGTATGCCGGTTGCGAGGGCAATCCTGTGGAACTGCCCGTTAAAATAAAACCGCGCCCGTTTATTACCAATATTGACGACGCCAGCCAGCAGATCTGCGATGGAACGGGATTCGGCAATATTACCTTTCAAAGCAGTGTAACCGCCGGTTCTACATTCAGATGGGATATTCAGCAGCCGTCAACGGACACGCCGGGCGGTATCGACAGATTGAACGTATCAACTTCCATCGTTTCCGGGCCGGTTTTCGGAACTACCAACAGGTTAAACTTTGCCGGCGCAACCGACAACGATATATATGATATAGATGGTAAATATACGGCTACGGTAACGGTTTTCGCCGCGTCTGACGGTTGCGAAGGCCCTGAAGAAACAGGAGAGTTAGTCATCCTGCAAACGCCGAAGATGAACCCGATAGCGCCCATCGAAGCATGTTCAAACTCGTTGTATTCCGACGTGTTCCCGCCGGTCGTGTTTGGCGTTTCCAATTCGACGGGAGTGGATTCTTACGAATGGAGTATCGCCAATATGGCGCTGTGGGACGCCGGCCCGAGCGGTACGGTGATTCCGCCTGTATTGCCTGCATTGCCGCAATTACCCGATTTTACGGCAAGAAATTCGGGAACAACGCAAATATCGGTTAAAGCCAACACGGTTTACAACATTGGCACCATTCTGACTCCAATTGAAAAAACCTGTACTTCTGTAGCAGAAACATTTAATCTTGTGGTGAGGGCTACCAATACGGTCAATGTTGAGACGCCCATGCTTTTATGTCCCGATCAGGATTATACTATTCCGACCTTCACCACCACCGGCGGATCGGATGTATATTTACGATGGGAAAATATTGATGCGGAAAAAATTTCCACCTTTTTTAGCGGTACCACTTCCGGCGAAGACGCAAGCTACGTCCAAACCTTCAGAACCATACTCAATCCGGCAACGACCGTCTTTCCCGATGACGGTAACGGTATCGCCATTGATGGAAATATTAAGCTGACCGCCATGACGACCTATCCCGGTCTTTCCACCCTTGCCTGTCCGGGCGCGCCGGTAAATTTAACGTTCCGGCTGAATCCCACGCCCATGACGCCCGAATTTGAGATGTCGAGAACGAGCGTGGAAGAATGTCACGGTATTACTGTTCCTGAAATCAGATTCACATCGTCAACTCCCGGCGTAACTTTCAGATGGGAAAAACTCTCTGCCGGCGGCTCCGTTCTCTATGCCGACGACGTAGGACAGGCTGACGTTGGAACCGGTCATTTCAGTACATTCAGGACGCTCAACACCACTACAGATCGGGTGGGCGCAAGCCGCGCCATATACGAGGTGAATGCCGTCAAGGCAGGATGTCCGAGCGTACCCGGGGCAATGACATTTCCCGTTATCGTCAAACCGGTGCCGCAAATGACGCCTTACGACGAAATTACGCTGTGCGCCAACGATCCGATGATCCATCTCAACGGCAACGGCCCCGATCCTTTCGTACTTGATACGAGAATTGATTATCAGCCCGATCCCCTTAACCCCACATTTGATGCTTCTTTTGAGTGGTATATATACGGCTGGATAGATGAAACCGGTTTCCCGCAGTCGGGGACAACAACCGGCGTTTTACCGGATTTCATACCCGATACCGCAATTCACCGCCCTCACCGCCCGGCCGACTATCCCAACTATTATAAACCCGGAACAGGACCGACGGCAACAGGAGGAAACGGAACGTTGGTGAAACATCCGCTGTGGGGCAACACCCCAACCATGATGATGATGAACGTAACTCCGAGTTACGGGGGATGCGAGGGCGACCCTGTATCCGTGTTTGTGAATATCAATCCCGTACCCATCACTAATATCATAGCGTATGATCAGAATGCCTGTGTGCAGGATCAGGGGAATAATGAAGGTCATAAAATCTACTTTGCAAACAGCGGACGCCCGACGTTTGGCTCCGAATATTTCTGGAACATCGAACATGATAACCCGACAGATCCGAATCTGCCGGCAGTAAGCAGTCCCGGCAACGTTTACATGGCAGATCTGATATTTAGTCCTCTCGATCAAATGTCTGAATATAAAGGAACATTGAAGCTGATCGAAATTAATTCGTATGGATGTTCCGGCGAAAACAAATCTCTGGCTGTTCACGCAGTTCCAACTCCGATCGTATATGCAGGCGGCGTGATTGATCTGTGTTACGGCAATACGGATAAGCTGATGACCTCCGTACTGGTAAATGAAAGTAAACTTGAAAGCAACGGAGCCAATATCAGATACGACTGGTTTCCGCAGATTTATCTGGCAGATCCTCCCGCCGGAAGCATAGATGACGGAGTGCCGAATACCCAGTTAAGTCTGCATCCGTGGATAACCGGTATAGGTTCGGGCGGCAATCTGCATGTGAGGGCTTATGACGACGTACATGGCTGTATCAGCGAAGAAAGCATACTTATGGTCAATGTAGTTGAATCGCCGTTAGCGCCTCTCGTTCCCTTCGTGACGGTTTGCGAAGCCTTTGATCAGAACAATCCGTTGATGACGATGACCGTGTCTAATCCCGTAGCAGGCGAAATGTTATATTGGGAACGTCTGGATCAGACGCCGCTTACGACAGTGCCGCTTGCGAACGGAGTTAATCTGACGTCGCTGGACATGTCCGGTTATCTGCCGTCGCCGCTCTGGAACGGCGCAGAGACGCAAACCACCGTTTACTATCAGGTGTACCGCACGGCTCAAACGGTAAGTTCTGTTTCAGGAGCAACGCTCACATGCTATAGTCCGAAATCGCCTACCGAGTTGAGAATTAACCGCAAGCCCGATAAGCCCGATGATGCTGATTTCGCCTATTGCGAAAATGAAATCTGGCCGTTTTACAAAATGACGGCAACGGGCGGCACCGGCGTAGGCTACAACTGGAACCCGGGTACGGCAAACGAGGGTTTCGGATACGAATTTGAACATTTTATCGACGGCAGTCCCGGCAACAGCGTCAGCGATGCTCCGTTCACATTCGGTTTGGTATCCACGTCGGCTGCCAACTGCTTCAGCGATCCGGCCACTGTTACGCTGATGGTTTACCGCAATCCTGTGTTGAGTTTTGATATGTACGACGGAAACAGTGCGCTTATCACTACCGGCGCCGCATGTTCTCCTCTTGACATGACCGCAGTAAACAGATCAACCGAAACGGATGTGACTTACCGGTGGATATGGTCGCCGCTCCCTGCCGATAATGAGCCGGCGCCTCCGGGGCTGACGGTAACCGACGGACAAACGCACACATACTACGCTCCCGACGGTATGATGCTCCATCGCCTGCAACTGACTGCCGTGAGCAATGTAAATCAGGAAATGACAGCAGTGGGACCGGGACGTTTCTGCAACAGCGTGTTGGAAAAAACGGTATTGGTGAGCCCGGGCGTTAAGGCCGACTTTCACGCTACCGAAACTGTAGGCTGCGACGGACTGACGGTGCATTTCACAAGTTTATCCGATGGCGCCTACAATTTCCGATGGTACTGGAATACTCCGGCTCCGCCGGCGTTTACTCCGGGCAGTCCGGTACCTCCGGTCAATGACTCCAACGACCCGTTATACGGGATTGTCGGCCCCAGCAGTTTGCTAAAAACCTTTGAAAACAAAGGCACGGATACGCCAAAAACATACCATGTATGGTTACAGGCCGACAATGGAGGCTGTGTTGACAACAAAGACGTCATCATTTCAATATACCCTGTGCCCAAGGCCTCGTTTGATCATAATCTTGCGACGGGAAGCATCTGTCCGCCCCTGCCGGTAACATTTACCAACACATCCGGCGACGGACTTGCCAATACTGCCCTGACACGGTATATCTGGGACTTTGCCGATAGCTTTATGGATACCGTCACCATCGCTCAATCGCCTGTCGAACACATTTATGAAAACAGGGTTTCGTCAACGCCGATACACCATATGGTCAGACTGACCGCATACAACAGATATCTGATACCCGGCTTGGACTCATTGACTTGCAGCAGTCCGGCATTCACCCGGCAAATTACGGTGAACCCGCAGGTAGAGGCGAGGTTTACAGGTCCCGATGAGGGTTGTTCGCCGATGGAAGCAACATTCCGAAGTCAGACGGTAGGGTCTACCTATATTTGGGATTTTGGCGACGGATCGCCATTTGGTAGCGGAAGCAATCCAACACATGATTACGTAAACAATGACATTTACGGCGGTGCGAAGGATTTGGTTGTGACGCTTACCGCCATTAACGGTTGGTGTAGCGACGCCGTTTCGCATCCTTTCCGCTTATACCCGCAACCGGTAGCAAGTTTCGATGTTCCTCACGGTCAGTTATCCGGTTGTCAGCCACTTGGAGTTACATTTAGCAATACATCCAATAATCCGGCCACCGGAATAACCTATTTCTACGATTTCGGTGACGGTTATGCTGAAAACTATCCTGATAAACAGCAGGTACAGCATACCTACACCAATGTAGGCGGTGCGGAATTGCATATGTATCCCAAATTGACGGCAATGAGTCAGTGGGGTCAGTTGCAATGTTTCAGTCTTCCTCATTCACAGCAAATCACCATCTTCCCGTATCTGAAAGCCAAGTTTGAGATGGAGGACTCTATCGGTTGCAGTCCGCTCAAAGTCTGGTTCCATAACGGTTCGCTGGGTTATGATTCTTATCAGTATACCTTTGGCGATAATACGACCTTAGTTGGCGATCCCAGTCTGGGTTACACCGTCAATCATCAATACAATGCCCTCACCACGTATCAGGATGATACCTACGACGTAACGCTGACGGTTCGCAGAGGCAATTGCGAAGATACGCAAACCAAACAGGTACTGGTTTACAGCACGCCAAGGGCTGATTTCAGGCTGAATCCTAACCGTGTCGATTTTGATTTTCCTGCGCAACCTATCGGAATAGTCAATCAGATACAGACGCCCGCTATCGACCTGATGGCATACCGGTGGAGTTGGACAGACGAGCGAACAGGCTATAAGGAAGATTTCACTGATCATTACGAAGCGCGACCGGATCCGCTTGTATTTACCGAATGGGGAAATTTTAGTGTAACGCAACACGTTACAGCGCCCAATGGTATATGCACAGACAGTAAGACGCTCGCATTCAATATTGTTCCTCCTTTGGCAAGGCCAAACTTCGATATCCCGCCGCCAGCGTGTATGCCATATGAAATACAGTTTAATAACACTTCTCAGTTCGCCAGTGCCTACATGTGGGATTTCGGAGATGGAAATACCTCGAGCGAGAAAGATCCGAAACATACCTACATGAGGGCAGGCACTTTTGATGTGACACTTAAAGTCATGGGTTACAGTATGGTGTCGCAAGTCATCACCCAGCAGGTAGTGGTGCATCCTTTACCGCAAGCCGGTTTTGAAGTGAATAAAAATTTCATGTGGGTGGGTCAGCCGTTGACGGCAACCAATTTCACCAAACATGTGGACGCATTAGGGCAGCCCTACGATGTATGGTATAGCTGGGACTGGGGAGACGGTACGCCTGTGGTTACGGACGAAAACCCGACACATATTTACAGTAAAGCCGGTACATTCGATATAATGCTGACCGTAGGTTCGTATACCAACCCGCAGTGTACTTCAACCTTTACGATGTATGACGCCGTAAAACTCGAAAGCGCCGGAGATATTATCCTGCCTAACACATTCAGGCCGGATACTTCAGGCGAGCCAAGCGATGTGGTACCAACCGGCGGTTATAAGAATTACCTGTTTTATCCGCCATTGATCAGTCCTGTCAGAAAATACAGTCTGATGATTTATAACCGCGTGGGGCAACTGATTTATCAAACCAACGACCAGAACAGAGGTTGGAACGGTTACTTCAGAGGCCGGTTGTGCGACGAAGGCGTGTATATGTACAAGATTGAAGGTGTGTTTGAAACCGGACAGCAATTCTCGAAAATAGGGGATATACTGCTTCTACGTTGAAGCAGCCCCCTTTCCTGCCCTGTAAATCTTTACCGCTTGCGATGACAATGGTTGTAACGACATTCGAAACGAAACCAAATCTCAACAACAGGTTTTTATTTGATATTTTTTGTACTATTTTACAAAAAAATCCGTTATATTTGTAGAGTAATTCATGAAACGTTTAACTTATCAAATTTTAAAGCTATGGCAAGTAAAAGAGCAATAAAGAAGAATATCAACGACCTCACAGGCGAGTTGTTGAATGAGTGTTTCGTTTTCAACAGTTTTCATCCCGAAACCAAACCCAAACTGGTTACCGAAACCATGTGGGCTTTGGTGCATACGCGAAACGAGTTAATCACAAGGATCAACAGAAAAATACCCTTAGAAACAAGGAATAAAAAATCCATACGATCGAAGTATAAAACTTTAAAAACCGACATGGCAGGTATGCCCTGCCTGATGGATCATTTCGCGGGATGACATGATGGCAGCCTGCCGGTCGATACCGACCGGCAGGCTCACTGTTCAATTCTTATCTAACTGCACAATTAACAATTAACCATTTATCATTAACCATTAACCATTTATCATTGACCTTACGTAAAATGAAATTTCGAAAATTAACCGAATCAGAAATCAAAACCCTGACCGGCCAGTCGTGTCGTTGCGATGACTGGAATCGCATGGAAGTTGCCGAAGGTTTTAATCCTGAATACATCCGCAACAGCAACTTTTCAGGCGACGTCAGTATCGGCGTTTTTGAAAAGGAAGTAACGTTTTTCGGCGGCGTCAGGAAACATACGGGTATCTTTAACGCTACGATACATCATTGCCGCATCGGAAACAATGTTTACATCGGGCAGATACGCAACTATATTGCCAACTACGTCATCGAAGACGATGTGGTGATCGAAAATGTTGATTTGCTGGCAGTTGATGGCGTAAGCAGTTTCGGAAACGGTACGCTGGTGAGCGTACTCAATGAAACCGGCGGACGCGAACTGCCCATCTATGATCGCCTGTCGGCGCACCTGGCGTACATTCTCGCCCTGTACCGGCACAAGCCGTCGGTCATCGACAAAATCACTGCCATGATCAACCGCTATGCCCAATCGGTATCCTCGAACATGGGAACCATTTCAGAATACGCCCGCCTGACCAACTGCCGCACGCTGCGCAATCTTCGGGTGGGCGCTTACGCCTGCGTGGATGGCATTTACCGTGTTTCCGACGGAACCATCAACAGCAATGCCGACGCTCCAACACATTTCGGGCCCGGAGTTGTTGCCGAACACTTCATCGCTGCCACCGGCTCGGTGGTTACAGAAGGAACCGTTATATCCAACACATTCGTGGGACAGGGCTGCGTGCTGGGAAAACAATACTCGGCCGGAAATTCGCTCTTCTTTGCCAATTGTCAGGGTTTGCACGGCGAAGCCTGCGCAGTATTTGCAGGGCCTTATACCGTTACCCATCACAAATCGACGCTGCTCATT
>Ga0082212_10005398_pt1 | contig 17429 bp, 17 predicted proteins | sample TergutNt197P3_FD_71548 | JGI IMG/M metagenome (GOLD analysis project Ga0082212, IMG submission 71548) | Neocapritermes taracua P3 segment gut microbial communities from Petit-Saut dam, French Guiana - Nt197 P3 | ecosystem: Host-associated > Arthropoda: Insects > Digestive system > Gut ... | reverse complement strand
CAGTTCCTCAAGTATGGAAAGTGAATGATCCTTACTGCCGTCATTGACGCAAATGATTTCAATACTTCCGAAAGTCTGATGAATACAGGATTCAACGCATTTGGCAATGTATTGCTCCAGATTATAAACGGGGATGATGATCGATATTTCAGGCATGGGTTGCTACTTTACACCATTCGTTTTTGGTAAAATCAAACTGTTTGATGATCCTTGCCGGATTGCCCGCACAAACCGAATACGCAGGAACCGTGCGGGTAACAACGCTTCCTGCGGCAACAACGCTGTGTTTCCCGATGCTCACGCCGGGAAGAATGACCGCGTTGGCGCCCACCCATACATCGTCGGCAATGGTCACGCGGTTAGTCGAAACGCCCTGATCGCCAATAGCTACGTTCACATCGGTAAAATGATGATTTAAACCGGTAATCACTACATTTTGTGCAAAATTAACATCATTACCGATTTGTACGGGGCCGATTACCGTGTTTCCAAGCCCTACGCGGGTTCTGTTCCCGATGATGACGTCCCCTACGGCATTGTTCACAATAGAATAATCCTCTATCACCGACCGCTCGCCGAGCGCGAACCGGTTGAACGGAACAATGTCTCTTCTCACGCTGCGGTAAATCACCGATTTCTTCCCCCGCCTGACGTACAAAAACTGTAACTGCCTGAACCACCATCGCGGACGTGTTTTCACCGGATGCATGGTCAGGCGCAGAACGAACTGTTTTAGTCGAGGATTTTGCTTTATTTTTTCTTTGAGGCCCGGCATGGTGTTTTATTTTTTCTTTTTACGTGAAACATCGGCAAAAGGTTATAAATTCAAACACAAAAGCCCGCTTTCGCGGGCTTGTTTACAGGTTCGGTGTTACAGCTTCAAACCCCGTCATTACGCCGGAACCGTTCGCTGGTTTTCTCCTGTTTATCTTTTATGTCGAGCAAAACATATCGCTCCGAATATGGTTGCGCCAGTATCATTTTTTTGACGCTTAATATATATTCATGCCCGCTCTCATGTTGAAATCCCTCTATTTCTTTCAATACATACGTTCTTTGGGAATTTGTATCCATGCAGAGCAATGCGTCATAAAGTTTTGGCCGCTCATTCTCGTACTCGGCTGGATAACCCGGACAGTATTTAACCAACTCCGACAATACAAGCAGTTCAATTTCTTCTTCGCTGTTTTCGAGGATGACCCGCTTTTTTGAAAGCGAACCAGCAAATTCGTATTTAACGTTTGAACCGTCCATAGGCGGATTATTCATCCACACTTTATTTGCCTTAAAAGAATATTCGTATCCTTTTTCATAATCAAAGTCATACCCTTCTATGATTTCGCTCAAAACCCGTTTCTGCCTGTCGTCGCTATCCGAACAAACCAGTACGTCATGCCAGGTATCTCCAAATAGTATTTCACTTTGCCATGTTTCCGGATATATGGTCACTTCAACAGGTTTCACCCTGTCTTTGCCCTGCTCGTCGAAACAACCGTAGAAACTCATACATGAAAGTATCAGACATAGCATTAACCCCGTTTTTATTTTTCCGTTCATGATAATGATGATTATAAATTCAACACTTTGCGAAAAACCGCACATTGAGATTTTGAATTTGAAATGTGATGCAAAAATGAAAAACATTTTTGAAACAAAAAATATTTTTTTGTGAAAATATAGCGCAAAAAAAGAATTAGCCTATTTTTGCAGATGTTTTTTATATTTTGAATATGAATGAATCAGTAAATATCAAGGAATTAAACGAGCGCATCCAACGCGAGAGCGCATTTGTAGATTTAATCGGCATTGAGATGAACAAAGTCATCGTCGGGCAAAAGCATTTGATTGAGAGCCTGTTGATCGGATTATTGTCCGACGGGCATATCCTGCTCGAAGGTCTTCCCGGGCTGGCAAAAACATTGGCAATCAACACGCTTGCCAACACCGTTGACGCCAGGTTCAGCCGCATACAGTTCACGCCTGACCTGTTGCCCGCCGACCTTCTCGGAACGATGATTTACAGCCAGAAAGAAGAACAGTTTATGGTCAAGAAAGGTCCCATTTTCGCCAACTTCATCCTTGCCGACGAAATCAACCGTTCGCCCGCCAAGGTACAGAGCGCATTGCTCGAAGCCATGCAGGAAAAACAGGTAACCATTGGCGGTCAAACCTATCCACTCGACCCGCCTTTCCTCGTTCTTGCCACGCAGAACCCTATCGAACAGGAAGGCACGTACCCGCTGCCCGAAGCGCAGGTGGATCGTTTCATGCTCAAAGTGGTGATTGATTACCCGTCGAAAGCCGAAGAACAGCAGATCATCCGCGAAAATCTCGGACAGGTGTTCCCCACGGCAACCACCATTCTGAAACCCGCCGACATCATGAAGGCTCGCGACGTCGTGAAGGAAGTATATATGGACGAAAAAATCGAGCGTTACATCCTCGACCTCGTGTTTGCCACCCGCTACCCCGCTGAATACAAGTTGGAAAAACTCCAGCCGATGATTACTTACGGAGCGTCGCCGCGTGCCAGCATCAACCTCGCGAAAGCGGCAAAAACCTACGCATTCATCAAGCGGCGCGGCTACGTCATCCCCGAAGACGTGCGGGCGATATGCTATGACGTACTGCGCCACCGCATCGGGCTGTCCTACGAAGCCGAAGCCGAAAACATGACATCGGTGGACATCATTACCGAAATTATGAATGCAGTTGAAGTGCCATAGAGATTGAATATTGTTTATTGTTTATTGATTATTCAATTGACAATATTCAATATTCAATTGACAATATTCAATGACCATGGAATCAACCGATTTACTGAAACGGGTACGGAAAATTGAAATCAAGACGCGCGGATTGTCGCGGCAAATCTTTGCGGGCGAGTACCACAGCGCGTTCAAGGGACGCGGCATGGCGTTCAGCGAAGTGCGCGAATACCAGTATGGCGACGACATCCGTAACATTGACTGGAACGTTACGGCGCGTTTCAACCACCCGTATATCAAAGTGTTTGAGGAGGAGCGCGAACTGACGGTGATGCTGCTGGTGGACGTGAGCGGCTCGCGCGAGTTTGGAACGGCGATGCGTTTCAAGAAAGCGCTCATGGCTGAAATATCGGCGGTGCTGGCTTTTTCGGCAACGCAAAACAACGACAAGGTAGGGGTCATCCTGTTTTCTGACAAGGTGGAGAAATTCATCCCGCCCAAAAAGGGACGACAGCACATCCTGCGCGTTATCCGCGAACTGATTGAGTTTAATCCTGAAAATACGCAAACCGATGTATCCGTTGCCATGCAATACCTCACCAACGCCATCAAGAAACGGAGTACGGCTTTTGTGATTTCCGACTTCGTCAGCCCGCCGTTTGAAGATGCGCTGAAAATCGCTTCGCGCAAGCACGATGTGGTAGCCCTTCGCATCTACGACGCCCACGAGGCGCAAATGCCCGCCATTGGATTGGTGCAGTTCTGCGACGCCGAAACCGGACAAACGCTTTGGGCGGATACATCAAGCGCAAAAGTTCGCAATCAATACGAACAGCATTGGAACGGCGTTCAGCGCAAACTCGACGAAACCTTCCGCCGCAGCGGTATTGACAATACATTTATCCGCACCGACGAGGATTATGTGAAGCCGATGATGAAACTGTTTAAACAGAGAGGATAGTTGCATCATATAATAATGTATTATATTTGTCGAAAATAGAAAATTGAATATTTATGGTAGTAGAGGAAATAGACAATGAAAAAATTGTCATGACATTTGAAAATAAAATCAACGCATTTGATATCCAAAGTTTGATTGATTATGCAGGGTATCTGGAAGCAACTGCACGGTCGCAGGCCAAACAAGCGGATGTTGATGCTTTGGCAGATGAAGTTAATAGAAATTGGTGGAATAACAACAAGCATCGGTTTATAAAATGCGGGTAATTGTTGATGCTAATATTGAATCCATTTTAACTGATGAATTGTTGGCTTTAAGACGGCAAATAGAAAAGACAAAACATCTATAAATATGAAGACAATTGAAATACAAAACTGTACGGATTTAAAGGATAAGTTTTTCAAAGTTTTTATTAATGGCGAAAAACATGTCATGCGTTTTCTAATAAGGACGCAAGTGGCAGATGACAAACCATTTCAGATAAAAGTGAAATACTTTTGGCGTGTTTCGCGTGTATACACATTTGAACCGAAAGACAATATGAAGTTACAGATATTTGTGAATCGGCGATTGTTAAATTGGAATTGGCTTGGCGCTTTTTTGGGAGCGACCTCTGGTGTAATGATTACGAGGTTTAATTATAGCCCTTATGTAATTGGCATTGTCTTGTTGTTGGGAGTAATATATTCAAACTTTTTAAGAAAACGACATTTTGTTATTAGAGAATTTTCGGAAACCGAAAAAGTTGCATAAAATAAGCAATATTATAGCGGATTATGTGAGCCGATGATGAAACTGTTTAAACAGAGAGGATAGACAATTTTTGATTGAAAGATATTTATCAACATGAAGATTTTTTTGAAACTGATCATCGTTGCAATATTATTTACGGCCACCGTTGCGGCACAGGAACGCACTGCCGATGTGTATAACATTTGCGGACTGGTAATTGATTCATTGACCAGCGATCCGGTACCGTATGCTACAGTGGCCGTTGCTTTTGCGGAGGCGCCTGCCCAGTATGTCAATGCTGTAGTTTGTGATGGCGACGGGAAGTTCGGAATGCAGTTGAAAGCCCCCGGAAGTTACGTGATGACCATCCAATCCGTAGGGATAAACACAGTAGTGAAACCATTCGTATTGACGGAAGCCAATAAAAAGGAAGATTTCGGGAAAGTATATGTAGCGGAAAATGTACAAAGCATCGGCGAGGTAACCGTTTCTGCGCAAAGACCGTTGGTAAAAGTCGAAATTGATAAAATCATCTACAATATGGAAGATGATCCCGAAGCAAAAGTTAATAATACACTGGAGATGCTCCGCAAAGTACCTATGGTAACTGTGGATGGCGAGGATAAAATTCAGTTGAAAGGAGCATCCAATTTCAGAATTTTCATCAATGGCAGGCCTTCGACCCTGCTTAGCGGGCAAAATGTGTCGGACGTGCTCAAGAGTATGCCGGCCAATACCATCAGGAATATCGAAGTGATAACCGACCCCGGCGCCAAGTACGACGCCGAAGGAATAGGAGGGATCATCAATATTGTAACCTCGCGGAATCTGTTTCAGGGTTATCAGGGTTCAATTATGGTCAGTACAGGCACATTCGGAAATTTTGGAGGAAGCGCTTATCTATCGGTCAAAACCGGAAAACTCGGACTGACGGGCAGTTTTTTCTATACGGATTATCCACGTCCGTGGGGAAAGCAGGAAAGCGAGAGCGAAAATTATTATAATCCGCAATATTACAAGGAGAACGGATCCGGAATGTATAAAAACAATACGATTTACATGCTGGGAAATCTGGAGGCCAGTTATGAATTTGATACGCTTCGTCTGTTGAGCCTTGGCGTTAATCTACTGAATGGAAAGACCAATAACCTCACCGAAATAACATTTGCAATGTTTGACCAATCAGGAACAGAACAATATAGTTACAAAAACGAAGGCAACACCAATAATGTAATGGGTACAACCGGTATTAATCTCGACTACCAGCGTTCGACCCGCAAAAAGGGCGAGTATTACACCTTGTCATACCAATTCAATAAATTGCCCAATGACAATGGAATTTATTCCCGTGCGAGAGATATTACGGGTGAAATGCCTCTGAACATCAGGCTTAACCAATGGTACGACAACCATGCCAATACTGTAGAACATACCGGACAAATAGACTATACCAATCCTCTCAACCAGCAACACAGTATTGAAGCAGGATTGAAATTTATACTCAGGCAGAATATCAGCGAGGTAAAACATTACGAACTGGGCGCTGATGGAACCCGCGAGGAGTTGCCATCCACTGATAATGACTTCGAACACATCAGCAATATTTATGCAGGGTATGCAGGGTATGCCTTCAAGGCGGAAAAATTCGGTCTTCGCACCGGCGTTCGCGCCGAAGGAACCATGCAGGATGTAAAATTCCGGTTCGATAAAAGCAGAAATTTCAGCGTTGATTATTATAATGTAGTGCCCAGCATCACAGTTTCGTACCAACCGAAGCCGGCGCAAACCATTCGCGCGGGTTACAATTTGCGTATTTCCCGCCCGAGCATCTGGTACCTCAATCCGTATGTAAATGATACCGATCCGTACAATATTTCGTATGGTAATCCGGAACTCGTTCCCGAAAAGAGTAACAGTTTTAATCTGAATTACAGTTATTTTTCAACAAAAATAACATTAAACCTCAGCGCCAGCTATTCGTATGTGAACAATGCGATTGAAAGCTATACTTTTATTGATGATGACCAAACAGAAGTGAAGCAGCAGACGTACAAAAACATCGGTCGCAGTCAGCGCACCGGAATTTACGTCAATGCAGGCTGGACGCCCGTTCAGAAACTTCGCCTCAATTTCAACGGCGGGCTCAACTATGCCGATTTGAAAAGCGCCGAATGGGATGCTTCCAACAGCGGACTGACCGGCAACGGCGCCATTACGGCAATGCTCACCCTGCCGAAAGATTTCCGTATCAACGCCAACGGTATGTACATGGCGCGGACGATCATGCTGCAAGGAGAACAATCTGGATATTTCTACTTATATCTGACTGCGAGTAAGGATTTTCTGCAAAAGAAAATGTCCGTATCCATCATGTGCATGAATCCTTTCACGAAGAACCTGAAAGTAACAGGATCAACAGCAAGCGATTATTATGCTTCGCGATACACCGTTTTTTTCCCGATGCGTGAAATACGCATCGGTATTTCTTACCGTTTCGGCAACATGAAAGAAGGTATCAATAAGATACAGCGCGGTATTACCAACGACGACGTAAAGAGCGGCGGCAGCGGCGATGGTGTTGGCGGCGTCGGTGGCGTCATGTAGAGGATTTTACTCCATCAACACGGTAGTCTGCACAAAATAAAGATTCTGCCGTAGTATCAGGAGAATTCCATTTTTCGACAGTCGTTTCACATAATTTGTCGTTGTGTGCAAGCGAGTGGCATGTGCGTTGTTGAAAGCGACGTGCGGTCAAGAACGCAACGAACAACGTGTCAATGCCTATGAAGCCGTTAGAGCAGGGAAAATTATTTGTCGATTTTTTTTTGATAATTTCGGAAAAAGTAGTATTTTTGTGGTGTAATTATGAATCTTTATTGGTATGACAAAGATAGATAAAACGCCTGTAACTCCTGATATTGTTTGGACAGCATTAGAAGAAACAGATAGGCTATTGAAAGAATCAATAACAGCGGCAGACAAGCGTATTATGAGATTGGAAGACGTGGTCGACAAACAATCCAAAAGCCTTGATAAACTGAAAGACATAACAGGCAGTCATTCAAATAACCTTGGCTCTTTCGCCGAAGAATACTTTTTCAATTCATTTGAAAATGGCAAACGCAATTTTTTCGGAGAAAAGTATGACAGCATTAGGCGCAATGTACCTGCCGGACTTGAAGGAAATGAAGACGAGTACGATATTGTGTTTGTCAACGGAAAATCCGTAGCCCTTATTGAAGTCAAATTCAAGGCGCATGAAAACGATGTGCCAAAAGTTGTTAAAAAGGCTAAAACATTCAGAATTAATTATCCAAAATACAAAAACCACAAGATATATCTGGGGTTGGCATCAATGGCATTTTATCCCGAATTGGAAGAGAAATGTAAAAACAATGGTATAGCCATAATAAAACAGGATGGAGATACAGTAATAATTAACGATAAAAATCTGAAGGCGTTTTAGTTTCATCGAGCAAATGCCAGCGACACAACGCGCGGTTTGGCGCAACGGCGGCAGTAACCCCGCGGACAATTTTGTGCGAAATTGAACGTTATTACCCCGCAGCAAGTGCAGTGAAAGCCGCCACTACGCCAAGCCGCTGTCACGTTATTGTTGACTGTGGCTATGCTGGCATCGCAACATTATTTTTTCATTTTGCCGTTTGTATTCATTTTTCTACTTTTGCACCGTTTTAAAAATAGTAAATAACATATAAAAATAAATATAAATATGGCTTCAACAGCAGATTTTAGAAACGGGATGTGTATCTCGTACAACGACAAACCCTGTTCCATCGTTTGGTTTCAGCATGTGAAACCCGGCAAGGGCGGCGCTTTTGTCAAAACAAAACTTCGTAACCTCGAAAATGGCCGCATATTAGAAAATACGTTTAATGCCGGCGAAAAAGTAACTGAAATTCGTGTTGAGCGGCGTCCGTATCAATTCCTGTACAAGGACGATCTGGGTTTTCATTTCATGCACAACGAAACTTTTGACCAAATTGACCTTCAGTCCGACCTTGTGGAAAGTCCCGACCTGATGAAAGAAGGGCAGTATGTGGAAATGATGTTCCTTGCCGATGAAGAGCGCGTACTGAGTTGCGAACTGCCACCATTCGTTGAGTTGGAAATCACCTACACCGAACCCGGTATGCGCGGTGATACCGCTTCTACGTCATCGTTAAAACAGGCTACCCTCGAAACAGGCGCTATTATTGGCGTACCGCTGTTCATTGAGCAGGGAGAAAAAATAAAGGTAGATACCCGTACCCGCGAGTATTCCGAAAGAGTAAAAACATGAATTTTGTAGAAGAATTGCAATGGAGAGGCATGATACACGATATCATGCCGGGAACGGAAGAGTTGTTGCAGAAGGGAATGACGACGGCTTACATTGGGATTGACCCTACAGCCGATTCGCTTCACATCGGTCATTTGGTAAGCGTGATGCTGCTACGGCAATTCCAGCGTTGCGGTCATAAGCCGCTATCGTTGGTTGGTGGAGCTACAGGTATGATTGGCGATCCGTCGATGAAGTCGCAGGAGCGCAACCTGCTAAGCGAAGAAGAATTGCGACATAATCAGGCGTGTATCAAACAACAGTTGTCCAAATTCCTCGACTTTGATTCAAAAGCGCCGAACGCCGCCGAAATGGTGAACAACTACGACTGGATGAAGGATTTTACCTTTCTCGACTTTATCCGCGACGTGGGAAAGCACATCACCGTAAATTACATGATGAGCAAAGATTCGGTGAAGAAACGCCTGACAGGCGAAGGCGAAGGTATGTCGTTCACCGAATTTACCTATCAATTGGTGCAGGGTTATGATTTTCTGCATCTTTATCAAACCAAAAACTGCCGTTTGCAGATGGGCGGCTCCGACCAGTGGGGCAACATTGTCACCGGAACCGAGTTAATACGCCGCATTGAAAGCGGCGAGGCTTTTGCCCTGACCTGCCCGCTGATCACAAGAGCCGACGGCGGAAAATTCGGCAAAACCGAAGCGGGCAACGTATGGCTCGACCCCAAACGAACTTCACCCTACAGGTTCTACCAATTTTGGCTGAATGTGAGCGATGCCGACGCCGAAAAATACATAAAAATTTTCACCGGACTGAACAAAGAAGAAATAGAACAGCTTACTGCTCAGCAACGTAATGAGCCGCACCTGCGCATCCTGCAAAAGACGCTGGCAAAGGATGTGACCACTATGGTACATTCGGCTGCTGATGTGCAGACTGCCGAGGAAGCCTCACTGATGCTCTTCGGACAAGGCACAGCCGAAACGCTGGCTGCCCTTGACGAAGATACATTTATGGGCGTGTTCGAAGGCGTTCCGCAATTTGAACTGAAACGTTCCGCACTCGAAGCCGGCGTACCTCTGCTCGATTTCCTGAGCGTTCATACTTCGGTTTTCCCCTCGAAAGGTGAAGCCCGCCGCATGTTGGAAGGAGGAGGATTGAGCATCAACAAAGAAAAAGTAACCGACCTGAGCATAAACGTTGATACCGCTAAACTTATCAATAACAAATATATGCTGGTGCAGAAAGGGAAAAAGAATTATTTTGTGGTTATTGCAAGATAGCGCTGTTTTTGAAGCAGGGCAAACAAAATAAATGTTTCAAAAGTCAAAAAAATATCTTACATTTGCCGTTTCTAAAACATAAAAAAGGGTAGTTGTAAGAATAATGATATTGAAAACTAAAATATTTCTTTTTTTATTTTTTTTCGGAATATTTGCTCATCAGGCCATAGCGCAAGACCCCCGCATACCTTCCGAAAAACCCCGTTTGATCGTGGGGATTGTTATCGAACAGATGCGCAGCGATTATATTTCGCGTTTCTGGGATAAGTTTGGCGACGGAGGTTTCAAGCGGCTGATTAACGAAGGTACGTATTGCCGTAATGCGTCATACAATTTTTTTTATACGCAGACCGCCGTGGGCTATGCAACCATCTATACCGGAAGTATGCCGGCGTCGCACGGTATTGTGGCCAACGAATGGTATGACCGCGTGAACAATAAGGTTGTACAGGCCGTTGCCGACGAATCTGCAAAAACAGTGGGCGGCTCGTATGACGCCGGGCATTGTTCTCCGCGTAATATGCTGGGAACAACCTTTGGCGACGAGATCAAACTGAACAATTTCCGGCAATCGAAGGTATTCGGCGTGTCGCTCGATCCCGTTTCGGCTGTCTTGTCGGCCGGACATACGGCCGACGGCGCTTTTTGGGTAGACGACGAAAACGGCACGTGGATCACCAGCAGTTACTACATGCAGGATTTACCGAACTGGCTCGTTGAAGAAAACAAAAAGAAATTGGCCGACCTGTACCTCACCAAAACATGGGATACCAGTTTTCCGGTAACGGAGTACATCAATTGCCTTACCGACGAGAATCCTTACGAAACGGGTATAGAAGGGCGCATCGTGTTCCCGTATGTGCTGCCCGATATTGCTAAAGGAATGAGCATCTCCGCGCGTTACAGGCTGTTGCGGCAAACGCCTTTTGGCAACACTCTCACCAAAGACATGGCTATTGCTGCTATGGTGAACGAAAACCTGGGTAAAGACGAATTTACTGATATACTGACCGTTTCGTTCACGTCTACCGAACACATTGGCAACGCTTTCGGGCCGATGTCCATCGAAGTGGAGGATGCTTTTCTGAAATTGGATAAAGACCTGGAACATTTTCTTGAGTTTATTGATGATTTTGTTGGCAAGCAGAACACGCTGGTTTTTCTTACGTCGAACCATGGAACCGCACAAACGCCGGCATATCTTATGGACTCGAAAGCGCCGGCGGGATATTTCAATTACAACAGCGCGCTGTCGTTGCTGCGCAGTTACCTGAACGCTCTGTACGGCAGCGGCGAATGGATTAAGGGATATTTCGGGCAGCAATTGTATCTTAATTCGGATTTGATAGAAAACTCAAAGATGAAACTTGATGATTTCCGCGAGGTTGTCGCCCAGTTCCTGATACAGTTTACGGGGGTATCCAATACGCTTACCGCTACGGCATTGCAGAACAACCAGTATACCGAAGGTTACCGGAGCAAAATGCAGAATAATTACTATCCGCGCCGTTCGGGCGATGTGTTTGTGAACCTGCATCCGGGATGGGTGGAAAGAAGCCCATGGGCGACGTCGCATAATTCGGCTTATCCGTATGATGCGCAGGTACCGCTGATCTGGTATGGATGGAAAGTAAAACGCGACATGATTGTACGCCCGGTAGATATGACCGACGTAGCGCCGACCATTTCGTCGATGATGAACATCATGTCTCCCAATGCCGCAACCGGAAAAGTGATTGATGAATTGGTGAAGTAAGTTCAAAGTTTATGGGGCATGAAATATAAAAGGCATTCGTTTTTTCTTTTTCTGTTCCTTTTCTTTGCATGTTGCGAAATACAGGCACAACGAAGGGATTTCAATTACAAATTCGTTGCCAGGGTGATGGATGCCGATACTGCCGTGACGATTCCTAACTGCCATATTGTCAATAAAACCCAGAACATGGGAACAATAAGCGATGAATACGGCATTTTCACGATCACAGCCAACGTTGGCGACAGTATCTGGTTCAGCACCCTTGGCTACGCAAGGATAACCATAGCCGTGCACGACTCGATGTACTCCAACAACCGTGTCGTCAAATTGAAACCGATTGTATATCTGCTTAGCGAAGTAGAAATAGGCCTCCTGTCGACATACGACCGTTTTAAGCGCGATGTGTTGAGCAGGGAAGCGGAAGAGGCTATCAAAATGTCGCCTTTCATCAGCCAATATGATGTGTACACACCTCCATTGCCCAACCAGGGTGGTGTCAACATTCCGCTTGGCGTTATGGCTAATCCGATCACTTTCCTCTATAGCTTATGGAGCACCGAAGGTAAGCAATTCAGGCACTACCAGAGCATTATCGAAGGTTCTGCCGAGTTTATGATCATCGGCGAAAAGTTTAACGGGTTTATTGTCAGGGAACTTACCGGTTTTGAAAATGATGAATTAGTAAAATTCATGTCCTATTGCAAGTTTTCAAAAGAATACCTGCTGATGGCTTCCGAAATAGATATACGGAGGGAAATCATGCGTAAGTACAGGGAATACGTTAAGAGATAAGAGATAAGAGATAAGAATTTTTAATTAAAAACAAATATGAAGAAGTATATAAAAAATTGGAGTGAGCGAATCACACAGGTTGTGGTTCTGGGGTCTATGGTTATAATGGGTTGTTCGCAACAGCCTGAATTGAATGAAATTGACCGGTCGATTGCGGAAATACGCAAAGGTGAATTAGTTGTGAAAGCCGGTAAGGGCGAGCAAATTACCATTGAGCAAATCAAGCATCAGTTTTGGTTTGGCTGTGCCATTTCCAACAATGCTTTCAGTGGTTCGATGCCGGAAAACGATCTGAAACAGTACAGGGAGAAATTTCTGGAGAATTTTAATTCTGCCGTTACCGAAAATGCTGTAAAATGGGGAAACATGGAGCGTGAAAAGGGGAAAGTCAACTATTCACTTATAGATGCTATGCTCGACTGGACTGCCGTAAATGAAATCCCTTTGCGTGGTCACAACGTTTATTGGGGTGTTGCTCAATTTGTGCAACCGTGGCTGAAAGAACTGGATGATCAGGAATTGGAACAAACGCTGAAGAACAGGGGTGAAACGCTGTCGGCTCGCTACAAGGGACGCTTTGCCGAATATGACCTGAACAATGAAATGATTCACGGCAACTATTATGAAGACCGCCTGGGACATGACATTACCAAAAAAATGGCCGAATGGATGCATCATGGAGACCCTGACGCCAAACTCTATCTGAACGATTACGACATCACCACCGGAAACAAATTGCCCGAATACATGACGCATATACGTACATTGCTCCGGCAGGGCGTTCCCATTGCAGGAATCGGCGTACAGGGGCATCTCCATGCGGAAACGTTCGACCGCAATGAATTGAAAAGATCGCTGGATTCTTTGGCACAGTTTAATTTACCCATTTGCGTAACAGAATTTAACATGCCCGGGCAACGGTCAAAATACATGAACGACAGAACGCTGAAAATGACTGAAGACGAAGCGGCGCAAAATGCAACGGAATTGGTTGATTTTTACCGGATTTGTTTTGCCCATCCCAGCGTCAAAGGGATTATTATGTGGGGATTTTGGGAAAGAGCGAATTGGCTCCCTGCCTCATCCATGTATCGGGCTGACTGGAGCATTACCCCAACCGGCGAGGCATACCGGGAATTGATTTTCAATGAATGGTGGACAAAAGAATCAGGAAAAGCAGATCGGAAAGGAAACTATTCAACATCTGCATTTTACGGAAAATACAAAATTACTGCGGGCGATGTAACTAAAATCGTGGATTTCGATCATGCGTCGGGAAAGATGGTTGTGGACTTTACAACGACTGTTCCTTATCCGGGCGGTTCGGGAATATACGCCAACTTAGTATGGCAGGACGAGTTCGACGGCAGCGGACTTCCCGACACAAGCAAATGGGGTTACGAAAAGGGATATGTGCGCAACAGAGAGATGCAATACTATACGGTCGGTCGTGCCGAAAATGCAGTACAGCGGAACGGCAACTTAGTGATTACTGCGCGCAACGATTCAGCCATGATTGACGGGGAAATCCGTCCGGTAACCTCTGCAAGTATCCGCTCAAAGGGCAAAGGCGACTGGAAATATGGACGTATTGAAGTACGCGCCAAATTACCGTCGTGTCTCGGCACATGGCCTGCTATCTGGATGATGCCCACCGCAAACACCTATGGCGGATGGCCCAGAAGCGGCGAAATAGACGTTATGGAACATGTGGGATATGATCCTGACAGGATTTATTTCAATCTTCATACCGGAAAATACAACCATACACGGGGAACAGGACGCGGCGCTTCGGTGGATTGTCCGTATCCCGACAAGGATTTTCATGTTTACGCAGTGGAATGGTTCGAGGATCATATTGACTGGTTCCTCGATGAACAAAAAGTTTTTACGGTAGCAAACGATGGCGAAGGCTGGGAATCGTGGCCGCTCGACCAGCCTTTTTACCTGATTCTTAATTTCGCTTTCGGCGGCGCTTGGGGCGCTCAGAAAGGCGTTGACCTGACAAAACTGCCTCAACAGTATTTTATTGATTATGTAAGAGTTTTTCAATAATAAGGTTCGAAAGCATTTTGTAGCGGATTGCCGGAAAATCAATATTATTTGGTATTTACATATTTTTTTATACTTTTGCGCAACAATAAAAACAGCCTGTTTTGAAGAAACATGAATAAAGTGTTCATAGCCAATCCTATTTTCGACACAGTGTTCAAGCACCTGATGGAAAATAACCGTGTGGCGCGTTATTTTGTGGAAACCATCATCAATCAACCGGTCGAAAGCATTTCGGTTACTCCGCAGGAATTTACCTATTTCAAATCGTCGCCTCAAACGCTTGCAGAATCAGGGTTGACGCCCGATGAGATCAAGAAGATAGAAAATCTTTCTATTGTCCGTTATGACTTTGTGGCCATCATCCGAACTCCTGAAGGCCACAAGAAAGTTTTGATAGAAATTCAAAAGGCTCGTAATGTGGTTGATCTGATGCGTTTTCGCACCTATTTAGCCGAACAGTATAAACGCAGGGACGTGATAACAGTGGACGGAGAACAGATAGAAGAACCGTTGCCCGTCATCACCATTTATCTGCTGGGCTTCAAACTTCCTGAAACAGACGCCATCGCCATCCATGTAAGCCGCACCTATCATGATATGATTGCTCAGACAGAGTTACATGTGAAGAGCGAATTTATAGAATGTTTGACGCACGATAGTTATATTGTACAAATACCTCACATTGAAGGGAAAACACGTACCCGTCTGGAAAAGATGCTCAGCGTGTTTGAACAGAAGTATTTTATCGACGATAAAGGTATCCGCAAAGAATATCGTTATGAAGTGGACGATGATAATATTCGTTACATTTTGGAGATACTGTATCACACCGGCGCCGACCCACAAACGCAAAAGGATGTAGAAACGGAATGGTGGTCGAGCGAATTATGGGAAGAGGTTATCGTGAAAAGAGATAAAAAAATTGCCATGCAGAAAACTGCGCTTGAGGAAAAAGACAAGGCGCTCGTGGAAAAGAATAAAGCACTCGTGGAAAAGGAAAAAGAAAACGAGGAACTGAAAAAACAGCTTTCAGCGTTGCAAAAATTAATAAAATAACACAGATGAACGACACCTGTAATTCAATCAAAATATCAGCAGTTATCATCACCTTGAATGAAGAAAAGAATATTCAGGAATGTATTGATTCGATTAAAGATGTGGTAGACGAAACTGTTATTGTCGATTCATTTTCTACTGATAAAACAGAGGAAATATGCAGAAATAACAGCGTGAGATTTTTGCAACACGAATGGGAAGGGCATGGAAAACAGAAAAACTGGGGAAATGCACAAGCCTCTTATGATTATATACTCTCATTAGATGCAGATGAACGTCTTTCGGATGGCTTGAAAGAAGCCATTTTAGTCGTCAAAAAAGACTGGCAATATGATGTATATTCATTCAACAGATTGACGTATTTTCATGGTCGAAAGATAAAATACGGTTTCTATCCCGACCGTCAATTAAGGCTTTTCGACCGAAATAAAGCACAGTGGAACAGGACGTTTCATGATCGGGTTTTGATCAACAAAGGAGCCAAACTGAAACGTATACACAAGGACATTCTTCATTTTGCCAACAAAAACATTCATGAATTAGTTGATACTTTAAACAGTAATTCGACGCTTTTTGCTCAGGACAGAATCGATTTGGGGAAACCGGGTTTTTTTAAGTTGATTTTCAGTCCGATTTTTGAGTTCATAAAGACCTATTTCTTAAAATTTGGTTTTTTGGAAGGAGTTTACGGATTTATTATTTCTTTAAATATGGCGCATTACAGATTCCTCAAATATGCTAAACGGATTGAACTGTACAAGATCAATAAACAAAAACAATGAACAGTCGTTACCTTTTCTTTGTTTCGTTGGCATATTCTTTTCCGATATTACGTCCGCTTCAGGAGGAAATATGGCGACGAGGCGATGATGTCGCCTGGTTTATTGAAGATTCGTGCGAAGACCAATTGACAGAAAACGAACTACGGTTACGTACCATACAGGAAGTGACGGATTACAATCCTATTGCCGTTTTCGCGCCCGGCAACTGGGTATACGATTTTTTTCCCGGCGTAAAGGTTTGTCTTTTCCACGGCTATGCTATAAATAAAAGGGCTGAAAAGAAAGATGATCACTTCATTATCAGAGGATGGTTTGATATTTATTGCACGCAGGGCAGGAGTAGTACGCCGAAATTCAAAGAGTTGGAGAAAAAACACGGATATTTCAAAGTGTACGAAACAGGCTGGTGCAAAATTGATAATTTTTTTGAGCAGCCTACGGAGAATTTGAAAAATAAAAACCAGTAATTCTTTATTCAACAACATTCAGCAAGAGAGTAACTTCTGCTCCTTATTTGTTCGAAACAATTACGCAATTAGTGAAAACCAAACCATGGGACTGGATTATTACGCTTCATCCGCGACTTGCGCCTGAACTTGTTCAAAAATATGAAGATATGGCCTCCCGTCACGAAAATGTTACTTTTTGCAGGTATAATGACGGCATCAATACATTTAGAAATGTGGATGCCATGCTGTGCGACAGCTCATCGATCATCGTGGAATTGTTGTTGTTGGATAAACCGGTAGTTACTTTCCGGAATACTTCTCCGGGCGCTCATCTGATCAATGTCCATCGCGAAGATGAAGTAGTACCCGCTATCGAAAAAGCGCTTACTCGTCCTGCTGATTTGATGGAAAACATCAGGGCTTACACGGCGCACCACGAAGCGCACCGCGATGGACAAAACTCTGCCCGCGTACTGGATGCGGTTGATGATTTTATACTGAATTATAAAGGTAAGATACGGAAAAAGCCATTGAATCTGTTTCGCAGGA
>Ga0082212_10005397_pt1 | contig 17430 bp, 11 predicted proteins | sample TergutNt197P3_FD_71548 | JGI IMG/M metagenome (GOLD analysis project Ga0082212, IMG submission 71548) | Neocapritermes taracua P3 segment gut microbial communities from Petit-Saut dam, French Guiana - Nt197 P3 | ecosystem: Host-associated > Arthropoda: Insects > Digestive system > Gut ... | reverse complement strand
CCGGGGACAAGATACGGGCGGCGGCCTGCGTGCTGCCGCTGACGCGCAGCAAGGACCTGGCGCCGGAGCTGGGGATGCGGCACCGCGCGGGGCTCGGCATTACCGAGGTATCCGACTCCTTCGCCATCATCGTGTCGGAGGAGACGGGCATTATCTCGACGGCGCGCGACGGGCGCATGAACAGGTTCCTGGACCTGAAAGCTCTCGAAAAGGCGTTGCTCGATATTTACCTGAACGATTCGGAGCCGATCCAAAACGGCATCTTCCGGGCGTTCGAGAGAGGAGGCAGCGTTGCTAAAAAGCAATAAGGTCAACCTGCTCATCTCGATTGTCTGCGCCATCGCGCTCTGGGCCTATATTACGACGGTCATCAATCCCGAGACTGAACGGACGATCGGCGGCATCCAGGTCGACCTGGTCAACATCGACGCGCTCAACGACCGCGGCTTCACCGTGAACGAAAGCACCGCGATCCTCGTGGACATCGTCGTGCGGGGGGCCCGCGCGGAGATAGCCAAGCTGCAGCCGGCGGATTTCCGGGCGACGGCCGATATGACGGGCTACAAGAAGGGCATAGCGCACGTGCCCGTCAACATCGCGATGCCGAGCGAGATCGAGCTCGCGCAGGTGCGCCCCGACGCGATAGACGTCAGCATCGTCGACCTCATTACCGTGTTCAAGCCCGTCCGCCTCGAATTCGAGGAATCGTTCCCGAGGGGCCAGGAGCCGGGCTTCATCGAGATCATCCCCGACGAAATGGAGGTTTCGGGCGTAACGGAGCTCGTGGACAGCGTCGACTATATCCGCGCGCTCGTGAAGACCGGCGAGCTGACCGAGGAGATCAGCACGTTCCGCGTCGACGTCTTCGCGATCGACAAGTCCGGGCTGCCGGTGTACAACCTCAGCCTTTCGCAACCCTCTGTCGAGGTGACGGGCGCGCTCTGCACGACCAAGGTGGTCCCGCTGCGCATCGAGACGATTGGCGAGCCGAGGGAGGACATAGAGATTACGGACATGTTTATCCCGAGCTATATCATCATGCGTGGCGTGAAAGAGATTGTCGAGGGGATCGAGGAAGTCGAATGCCGGCCAATCGACCTCACAGACATTACTTACACAGAGGAAATCCCGGTCGAGCCGATTTCCCTGCCGAACGGCGTCGAAGTGGCGGATGGGTCGAAGACGCTGACTGTCAGGGTCGAGGTGCAGGGCATCGCGACCAGGGAATTCGAATTCACGGCGGACATGATCGATATCCTGAACCTGGACGACGGCCTTTCCGGGCATGTCAACACAGGCAGGGTCGTCGTGACCGTGCTCGCGCCCCCCGATGTCATCACGGGGGTCTCGCAGGACGACATCAAGCTGGGGGTCGACGCCTCGGAGTACCACAGGGCCGTCAGCGCGGTGGAAATGGAGGTCCTGGCGGAGTGCGATATAGAAGTAAGGAACATTATAATCGAGCCTCAGAAGGTCCGCGTCACTATCATACGGGAGTGAGCGCGGGAACAGGCGGTATGAAAGGGCAAGGCTTATAAGGAATGGGAAGGCTGTTTGGGACGGACGGAGTCAGGGGTATCGCGAACAAGGAACTGACGGGCGAGCTTGCGTACAAGATCGGCATGGCGGCCGGGTATGTGTTCGGGAACCGGGTCAAGGGAAGGCGGCCAAGGGTCCTGGTCGGAAAGGATACGAGGCTATCCGGGGACATGCTTGAACAGGCCATCGGCGCCGGGCTGCTGTCGATGGGGTGCGACGTCACGCGCCTCGGCGTGCTTCCGACGCCGGGCATCGCATACCTGACGCGCATGGGCGAAGCGTCGGCGGGGGTCGTCATATCCGCCTCGCACAACCCGTTCGAGTACAACGGGATCAAGCTGTTCGACAGCGACGGGTTCAAGCTCGACGATTCCATCGAGGACGAAATCGCCGAAATTGTAACGAAACGCGAGGATGTCAGCAGCCATATTACCGGCATCCTGCTCGGGCGCGCGGACGAAGGGGAAGGCGAGGCGCTGAAAAAATATACCGGGTTCCTGCGCGGCATAGTGAGCGAGGACATCAGCGGGCTGAACATTGTCGTCGACTGCGCGAACGGCGCCGCCGGCAAGGCCGCGGCGCAGGTGTTCGACGGGCTTGGCGTCAAGGCCGTGCTCATGGGCGCCAAGCCGGACGGGACCAATATCAACGCGGGCCGCGGCTCGACCCACCCGGAGGCCATGCAAAAACGCGTCGTGCGCGAGGGAGCCGATATCGGGCTCGCCTTTGACGGCGACGCGGATCGCCTGATATGCGCGGACGAGACCGGCGAGCTGATTGACGGCGACAAGCTGATGTATGTGCTGGCGAAGTCGCTCAAAGGGCGTGGCAAGCTCGACGGCGACCTTTTGACCGCGACGGTGATGAGCAATATCGGGTTCGAGGAGGCCCTCGGGCTGGAAGGCATAAGGCTGCAGCGCGCCGACGTCGGCGACCGCTATGTCCTCGAACTAATGCAGAAAACGGGGTCGGCCTTCGGCGGCGAGCAGTCGGGCCATTTGATCTTCCTGGAGGAGCACACGACGGGCGACGGGATATTCGCGGCGCTCCGCTTCCTCGAGGCGCTCAAGAGGAGCGGGCTGAAGGCGTCCGGGCTTGCCAAAGACGTGAAGATCTACCCGCAGATACTGAAGAACGCGAAGGTGAAGAACGAGAACAAGTACAGCTTTGACAAGGACGAGAAAATCGCGGCGGCGATTGCCGACGTGGAGGGCGAGATGGCCGGGAAGGGGCGCGTCCTCATCCGGCCCTCGGGCACGGAGCCGCTCGTTCGCGTCATGCTGGAAGGCGGGGACCGGCAAACGCTCGGCCGCATGGCGGACCGCCTCGTCCGGTTGATCGAAGACAGGTTGCGATAGCAGGGAGGGTATTTATGCGCAGGGCTTTTCGCCATCTGCGAGGATAACGCGGCGCTGCGCACGGTCGTTGCGCGGCAGAGGGCGAAAAAGACAGGCATAAAAACATATATGTGCGGGATTGTTGGTTACGTAGGCACAGGCAGCGCGAAAGAAATGCTTTTGGCGGGCCTGGGCGCGCTCGAATACAGGGGCTATGACTCCGCGGGCATCGCGCTCGTGCGCAAGGGGAAGCTGCTTATGCGCAAGGAATCGGGCAAGCTCCCGGCCCTTGAGGCAAAGGTCACGAGCGGCGATTTTGACGGGCCGGTCGGCATCGGCCATACGAGGTGGGCGACGCACGGCGCGCCGACGCGGGAGAACGCCCACCCGCATGTGAGCGCGGACGGCCGCGTCGCGATCGTCCACAACGGGATTATCGAAAACCATATGGCGCTGAGGGAGGAGCTCGAGCGCGGGCACGGGGTCGCGTTCCTGTCCGAAACGGACTCCGAGGTCATCGCGCACCTGGTGGCCCATTATTACGATGGCGACCTTGCGGGCGCGGTGAGGGCCGCTGCCGAAAGGCTGCGCGGCGCGTACGCGATAGCGGCTGTCTGCACGGACGACCCGGACCGCATAGTCGCGATCCGGAAGGACGCGCCGCTCATCGCGGGGGTCTGCGACGAGGGCGGGCTGCTTGCCTCCGATATCCCCGCGCTGCTCAAGTACACGCGGGACGTCTACCTGATCGAAAACGACGAGATCGTAGTCGTTACGAAAGGCGATGTCGGGATATACGACGAGGAGCGCACGCGCATGCACCGCGTGCGGACGCATATAGACTGGGACGTCGCCGCCGCGGAGAAGGGCGGGTACGAGCACTTCATGCTAAAGGAGATTTTCGAGCAGCCCATGGGCGTCCGCGAGACGCTGGCCCGCAGGCTGGACGGGAACGGCGCCATCATGCTTGACGACCTGGCTCTCACGAAGGAAGCGCTGGGCGGGCTCGAACGCATCTACATCGTCGCTTGCGGGACGGCCAGCCACGCGGGCATGATCGGCAAGGCCATGATAGAGAAATTCGCCAGGATACCCTGCGAGGTCAATTTGTCGTCGGAGTTCCGTTACCGCGACCCGATCGTTAACGAACGGACGCTCTGCATATGCATCAGCCAGTCGGGCGAGACGGGCGACACGATCGAGGCCTTGCGCGAGGCCAGGCGGCGCGGGGCAAAAGTGCTTTCTGTCGTCAACGTGGTGGGCAGTTCGGTGGCGCGGGAATCGGACCATGTCTTCTATACCTGGGCCGGCCCCGAGATCGCCGTCGCGTCGACCAAGGCGTATACGACGCAACTGACGTCTATGTTCCTCATCGCGCTGCATATGGGGCTGCTCAGGGGGACGCTGCCCGAAAAGGAGGCGGCTGCGCTCCTGAAAGGGCTGTCCGAGGCCCCGGCGCTTATCGAGGAAGTGCTGGGCCGCGAGGAAGACATCAAGGCGCTTGCGAAACAGCACTACAAGAAGGAAAAGATTTTCTATTCGGGGCGCGGGATCGATATCGCGACTGCCGAAGAGGCGAGCCTCAAGCTCAAAGAGATAAGTTACATCAATTCCTACTCGATCGCGGCCGGGGAGCTGAAACACGGCACGATCGCGCTTATCACGAGGGACGTGCTGTTCTTTGTCATCGCGACGCAGTCGAAACTGTACGAGAAGATGCTGTCCAACACCGAGGAGATGAAGGCGAGGCAGGCGCAGGTGGTCGCGGTCGCGAGGGCGGGGGACGCGCGGATCGCCGGGATCGCGGACGAAGTGTTTTTCATACCCGAGTGCATCGACGAGGTGGCGCCGATACTGGCGATTGTCATGCTTCAGCTCTTCGCCTACCACGTCGCGAAACTCAGGGGGCGCGAGATCGACCAGCCGCGCAATCTCGCGAAATCAGTTACAGTCGAATAAATGGGGACAAGGCTATGCGTATCGACAAGGATCATTACAGAGGCTGCCTGCTTGGCGGCGCGACGGGGGACGCGAAGGGGTATTCCGTCCGCGAGGGCGGCAAGGACCTGATTTCGGACAACACCCAGCTGACATTCTTCACGGTTGACGGCATGATATGGGCCGATCAGCGCGCGAGGCGAAAGGGCGTGTACGCCTATGTGCCCTGTCTCTTCTATTCGTACCAAAAGTGGTATTACACGCAGACGGGGGGGCTTTCCGACAAGGACTACCAGTTCATCCTGAACGGCGAGGCGCTGAGGCACGACGAGCTTTTCGCGCGGCGCGGCGAGGGCGTGACGAGCCTGAACGCGCTTGCGTCGTCGATCAAGAACAGCTATGGCACGGTGGAAAGCCGGATCAACAACCTGAACAGGGCCGGGTGCGTCATCCGCACGGCGCCGATCGGGCTGTATTTCGCGCATGACCCGGACATGGCCTTCCGCGTCGGGTGCGAGAGCGCCGCGCTTACGCATGGCCATACGCAGGCGATCATGTCGGCGGGCTATATGGCCTCGCTTATCGCGCACCTCGCGCAGGGCAGGAGCCTTGCGGAAGCGGCGGAGGCGTCGCTGAAGAGGCTCGACGAAAGCCCATTGTCAGACCCGACGCCAGGCGAGCTGATCCGCCGCGCGCTTGAGCTGGCGGAGGCCGAAAAAACGCCTCGCAAGGCGATCGAGTCCCTGGGGCAGGGCTGGAACGCGCCGGAAACCGCGGCAATCGCGACCTACCTCGCCTCCCGTTTCCAGGACGATTTCGAAGCGGCGATCGAGGCGGCGACCGATTTCATCGGCAATACGGACAGCATCGCGCCGGCCACGGGGAACATCGTCGGCTGCATCGTCGGCAGCCTCGAGATCCCGGCCGAATGGATCCTGGACCTTGAGCTGGCGGGGTTCACGATATACGGGGCCGACCTGCTGCTCCGCGCCCAACTCGAGAATGTTTAAGACAAAAGGGGACGGTTCTTGTGTCTTGTAAGACAAAAGGGGACGGTTCCTGTGTCTTGTAAGACAAAAGGGGACGGTTCTTGTGTCTTGCAAGACAAAAGGGGACGGTTCTTGTGTCTTGCAAGACAAAAGGGGACGGTTCTTGTGTCTTGTAAGACAAAAGGGGACGGTTCTTCTGTCTTGTAAGACAAAAGGGGACGGTTCTTCTGTCTTACAAAGGACGTAAGACAGGAAAAACCGTCCCCGTTTTGTCTTGCTGCGCCGGCCGCCCTTGTCCGAAGCGGGCGCCCGGTCACCACTTATGCAAGAATGGCGAGAGTCGCTTGTAGAGCAGAAACACGACTGCCGTGTTTATCGCCATCTTTAGCAGGTTGAACGGCAGGAGGATTGGCAGGATCATGGCCTGGACGACCTCCAGCGGCACGCCCATGAAGTGCGGCGTGACGATCAGGTTCGCCGGTATCATCACGGCCGCCATGCAGAGGCCGCCGACGATGAGCGCGACCAGGCCGCCCCTTCTCGTCTTGAACTTCGTATACAGGAAGCCCGCTACGAGCACGAAGGCCGAGATCGCGACCATGTGCATTATCATGCCGTAGGGCCCGCTGGACGGCCCCATCATCAGGTCGTGCAGCAGGATCGAGACGAGGCCGATCACGAGGCCGGGTATCGGCCCGAACACGAAGCCCGCGATGAGGATCGGGATGTCCGAGACCTCGAATTCCAGGAACGGCGCCATCGGCAGGATCGGAAAATGGATGAACGAACAGATGACGGCGACGGCGACCATGAGCGCCATCTTGGCGAGTTTGAGCGTACGCGACTTAACGTTGAGATTGGGCATAATATGTTCCTCCCTTCCGGACTGTAACCGTCGGTGCTGGAATCCATCGCTTCGGCAAGCGTTTGCCGTCGCGATACCAGACTCGGCCTCTCGGCTCGCGGACTTGTAGCCTTGCGCTTCGCGAAAAACTCCGCGCGATGGCTCTTTACCGCCGGTGGGGACTTTCACCCCGCCCCGAAACTTATAGCTTATTGCTTAAAAAAATAACTTGCGCAACCCTTGGACATGCCCGGCAATGCCCGCGTTTCCAAGCGATTGCCTGTACATCATATTGAATCGCGTCGCTTCTGTCAAATAAAATTTGCTTGGCCGCGGCGTCCCCAAGTTTCCCCCAAGTTTTTCTCAAGTTGTCCCCAAGTTTTCCCCAAGCTGTCCTCAAACTGTCCCCAAGTTTTCCCCAAGCTGTCCTCAAGTTTTCCCCAAGCTGTCCCCAAGTTTTCCTCAAGTTGTCCCCAAGATGTCCCAAGTTTTCCCCAAGCTGTCCTCAAACTGTCCCCAAGTTTCCCCCAAGCTGTACTCAAGCTGTCCCCAAGTTTTTCCCAAGGTGTCCCGGGCTTGATTCCTTCTATGATTCCTGGAAAGTTGGCCTGTTTTGTGCACAAATCGCGCCCAAAGTACGAATTATTGGGCATATTGCCCGCATTTTACCCCAAATGCCTTCCATTTTCAGTGAAAAATCGTACTTTCGACGCGATTTGTGTTTGAAAACATGCTATAACCCCGGAATTGAAGTTGACAGCTATCAAGAGTGGTTAAAAGTGATAGAGAAGTATAGGCGAACGGCTTCTTCGGCGGTTTCGGACGGACGGTTCCTGCTGTCTTACAAGACGCAGGAACCGTCCCCTTTTGTCTTACAAGACGCAGGAACCGTCCCCTTTTGTCTGACTCAGCGCTACCGGTCGATCTTCCGCGACACGAACCACAAAATAGCCGCGAACACAAGCACGGCCACCCCGCCGATCTGCAGGGCCGAAATCATCCCGTCGAAGTTGCTGAGGAAGCCCTCCTCGTATTCCTCCAGGTAGTACTCCGCGCCGTCCTCCCCCTCGAACCACAGCATGAAGAAGGAGCCGAGCAGCGCGAAGAGCCCGGACAGGAAACAGTATATCGAGATTCGCAGGGTATCCCTCTGCGCCAGCTTTGTCTTCGGGTTGAGCGGGTATTTCACCGGGTCGTTCTTCGATAGCCCGCCGTAGAACCGCTTCGCGAAGATATACACGACCGGCCCCGACGCCATGCCCAGGAGCCCGGCCAGCAGGTAGTCGACCCCGTTTATGAGCAGCGCTATGACCGAGATGACGATCGGCAGGATCGTGAAGACGTAGAGGCCGACCTTGCCTCCCGGCATGATGTAGCAGCCTTCCCTCTCGCTGATGGGCATCTTCTTCCGGAGCGCGAGCGTCGTCACGGACAGGACCAGGTAGAGCGCGAGGATGAACACGACCTCCGTCATGACCAGCGTCGTGAAGTCGAACTGTGCCATGAACATCGTGACGACGGCTATCGAGATGACGCCCACATAGGGCACGCCCCTCTTCTTGCCGACTTTCTCCAGCACCTTCGGGAAGAGGTTGTCGTCGGCCAGGACGAAGAATCCCCTGGATCCCGCCGTCAAATACGTGTTGAAGATGGAGCACTGGGCCACGATAGCGATGATGAGGAAAACCACGCCGAACCCGGGCCCGAGGAACTGGGTGAACACGTCCGAATAGCCGACGGTGTCGCCCGCGCCGTCCGTCGCCCAGCTTTCCCACTCGCCGACCGACGCCAGCCCGGCCATCGTCGGGAGCACGTAGGAAAGCGCGATGAGCGGCATGGCGATGAGCAGCCCCTTCGGGATGACCTGCGGGTTTTTCACCTCGCCGGCCATATTCGAGATGCATTCATAGCCGCAATACATCCAGATGCAGATCGCGATGCAGCCGCCAATGCTCTCAAGCGGGCTCATATCAGCCGCCACGATCGGCTCAAACGGGTTCTGGTTCCAGTTCATGAACCCCACGATGGCGATGGTCGCGAACGCCGCGAGCACGATAATGGACAGCGCCGTGCTTACCCATCCGACCTCCCGCAGCCCCAGCAGATTGACGATAGTAAAAATAAGTATCATTACGATTTTGACCATGAAGGACTGGGCCTCCGTCATCGGGATCCACTTGCCCAGGTAGCCGACCACGAGCGCGACATAGACGCCGTTGGTGACGTAGATGGAAACGGTGTTCCACCAGCCGGCCTGGAAGCCCCAGAACTCGCCGAGCGCCTCCCTGGCCCATACGTATACGCCCCCCTCGGACGGGAGCACGGATCCCAGCTCCGAAACCATATTGCAGATCGGCAGCGCCCAGACGAAGGGGAATACGCAGAGCATTATCAGCGTCATGCCCGGCCCGGCCGCCGGGATCATCTCCTCGATGCCGAAAGCGCCCGCCGCCACGAGGCAGTAAATCATGAAGACGATGGTGGACACCTTCATGTTGTGCTGCTTCAGCCCGGCTACGCCTTGTACGTGTTGTGTTTTGTCCATAAAAACGTCTCCTCTCTTTGTTAGCAAAGTACCACTGTTCAGTTAATTAAGATTCCGTTTTTTGTAATTTTGCCGTTCCGTTGTTTTGCAAGTTTGCCGTTTCGTTGTTTTGCAAGTTTGCCGTTTCGTTATTTTGCAATTATTGCCGTTCCGTTGTTTTGCAATTTTTGCCGTTTCGTTATTTTGTAATTTTTGCCGTTTCGTTATTTTGCAATTATTGCCGTTCCGTTGTTTTGCAATTATTTCCGTTCTGTTATTTTGCAATTATTGCCGTTTCGTTATTTTGTAATTAAACCGTTTCGCGTCTTGATCGATTATGCCCCTTTTTCCTCCGCGTCGGAAAAAATCTTCTCCATCGCTTTCCTGTCCGCGGCCGCCTTGTACCGCGAATCCATCTCTACGATCCCGTACTCGTAGCCGGCCTCGTCCATTATGCGAAGATAGGGGATCGGGTCGAAGTATTCCGGCGAGAACACGCCGGCGTCCCTCCACGCCCCTTTGGCGATCAGTTCGATGCCTATCGCCGCGCCGAACCCGGTCTGCGCCACGACGGCCTGCATCCCCCATTTCGCGAGCGATTCCTGGTTGTCGAAGGGCTGGTAGATAAAGACCTCCCTCTCCATGCCGTCTTTCACGCCGACGCAGTGGACGCCCACGCACATCTTGCCGACCATCGTCTGCCCCATGTCCTTGGGCTGGGGCGCGGCGGCGGCGACCAGGTCGCGGGGAACCACCGGGACGCCGTTCACGTCGACTGGCTCGAGGCTCCTGAGCCCGAGCGCGCAGATCACCTTCAGCGCGTTCACGAGGTTGTCGTCCAGCGCGATCTTGAAGGAGCACTTTTTCAACCCGTATTCCTGGAGGTACCTGGGCATGGTCACGGTTTCTTCGTGCTCGACCTTCATGAGGGTATTGCGCCCGACCCCCGCGGGCATTTCGAACGTTTCCTCGCCCGCGAACGGCCCTTCCGCGAAGAAGCCGCCCTTCTCCTTGTCCCATTCGACATTCGGGTTGATGCACTCGTCGAGCACGGTCCACACATTGAACCCGAAAGCGATGTCATCGGGGCCTGCCTCGGGATCCTCCAGGTTGCCCCCGTCCTTCACGTGTACCTCGTGCAGCTCGTCAAACAGGTAGAGCGCCGCGAACTTGGCGAAGACATTGACGACTCCGGGGTCGATGCCCATGCATATGCAGGCCATCCGGCCCGCTTTCGCCCACTCCTCGTGCTTGTCGAAATTGTACGAGGCCATTACCTCCGAAAAGGAGTTTTCCAGCCCGAACCCGTATGCCGGCTCGTCAAGGGGCTCCGACCACGTCCCCATGTTGGCATAGTCGGCGCCGGCCTGGAACGCGGCGTCAAAGATATTGTTGCAGATAAAAGGGGCGGCCCCGTCCATTACGAAGTCGCACCCGTGTTTCCTTATCAATTCAACAATCGCTGAGACGTCCCTTCCGTCAACCTGCTCTGGCAGGAACCTTTCGTCGCCGCCCAGGCGGCTTACGACCTCTTCTGCCCTCTCAAGATAAAAATCCGCGACGACCGCTTTGTGCAGCCATTCCCCTCCGGGGTCGCGCGCCCGGAGAATCCTCAGGATGGACTCGCCCACGGCCCCCGCTCCGACCAAAAGCATCTTCATTGCATCACCTCGCTTGTCTCGTTCCCATCTGTTTCAACGCCTATGCGCCAATCATACAATCTTTTCCCGCCTTTGAAAACAGGAAATCAAGTTTTTAAAGAGGTTATTTGCCTTGTCAGTTCACTTTCGTGTTGTCGTTGCTGTTCAGGATGTTTTCGTAATTGTTTGGGTCGAGCCACTTGCTCGGCGTCAGGCCTGTAGGCAGGAAGCCGTCGATGAAGTCGAGCAGGGGGTTGTTTTCGTATATGAAGCTCGCGACCATCGATTCGCTCATGGATTGCTCGATGTCGTCGTGCGTCTTCGCGCTGTACATGTAGGAGATGGGCAGGATCAGCGCGAAGGCGACGAGGATGGCCATGATGGCCTGGAAGAGGCCGAAGAGCATGCCCGCCACGCCGTCGATGCCGCCTATCATGCCGCCGTGGAACCGCTTCGACAGCAGGAGCGTAAGGATGAGCAGTAGGATCTTGATGCCGAAGACGATGCCGACGAAGACGAGGACCGTCCAGAGGTGCGCGGTAATCTGCGAGGCCGCCATGCGCGCGAGCTCGTCGCCGACGCGGGCCAGGGTCGCGCCGAACCCGCCTGCGCCGCCGCTCGGGTCGCCGTCGCCCGTATAGTTCTCGACGAAGGTCTTGCAGACGGCCTCGATGCGCAGCTGCGTCTTTTCGTAAAACTCCGTGTGCTCGAGCAGCCAGTCGCTGACCTGGGTGCGGTAGAGGAACGCTACTACAAGGGCGCCGATCCAGCCCCCGACGCGGGACAGGGAAATAAGGAAACCGCTCCTGAAGCCGAAGACGGCGCAGGCGACGATGATGGCCAGTATCAGGATGTCGAAAAACATGCGGGGTCCTCCTTCTTCATGCAACCCTTCCGCTTTCGTCGGGAAAGCGGCGATGCAACAAGTATATCAAAACTTTGCTACAAAAACGCAATTCTCTATTGACAAAAAAAATGAACCATGTAAAATCATATTTAGCACTCACCAAATACGAGTGCTAACAAAATCAAGGTTACGTTACAGCAGCGTTGCCACAATATTGTCGAAAGGAGTTTTATAAAGATGAGTGTGGGAATCAAACCGATCAACGACTATGTGCTGATCAAGCGCATTGAGGCCGAGGAGAGGACAGCGAGCGGCATCGTGCTTCCGAGCCAGGCCAAGGAGCAGCCGCAGATCGCCGAAGTGCTCGCCGTGGGCCCCGGGACCGATGAGGTCAAGATGGTTGTCAAGGAGGGCGACAAGGTGATTTTCGGCCAGTACGGCGGCATGGAAATCAAGTACCAGAGCGAGGAATACAAACTCGTCAAGCAGAGCGATATCTACGCTACGGTAGACTGATCGTGATCGCAGTAGGGGCGGCATCCTGCCGCCCGTGAACAAAGGAGTGATACACAAATGGCAAAAGAGATCAATTTCAGCGAGGAAGCCAGAAGGAAGCTTCAGGCGGGCGTAGACCAGCTCGCCAACACTGTCAAGATCACGCTCGGCCCGAAGGGCAGGAACGTGCTGCTTGACAAGAAGTACGGCTCGCCGCTTATCACGAACGACGGCGTGACGATCGCGAAGGAAATCGAGCTTGAGGACGCTTACGAAAACATGGGGGCGCAGCTCGTAAAGGAAGTCGCGACGAAGACGAACGACATAGCGGGCGACGGCACGACAACGGCGACCCTGCTCACGCAGGTCATCGTCAGCGAGGGGTTCAAGAACGTCGCGGCGGGCGCCAACCCCATGGTCCTGAAGCGTGGCATACAGGGCGCGACGGACATCGCGGTAAACGAGCTCAAGAAGAGCGCGAGCAAGGTCGACACGCACGAGAAGATCGCGCAGGTCGGCGCGGTATCGTCCAGCGACGAAGAGATCGGCGGCCTGATCGCCGAGGCGATGGACAAGGTCGGCAAGGACGGCGTCATCACGGTCGAGGAGAGCAAGTCCACGGATACGGCGCTCGAGGTCGTAGAAGGCATGCAGTTCGACCGCGGCTATATCTCCGCCTACATGGTGACGGATACAGAGAAGATGGAAGCGGTGCTCGAAAACCCGCTTATCCTGCTTACGGACAAGAAGCTCGCGAACATCCAGGAGATACTGCCGCTGCTCGAGCAGATCGTGCAACAGGGCCGCAAGCTGCTCATCATAGCGGAGGACATCGAGGGCGAAGCGCTTACGACGATTATCGTCAACAAGCTCAAGGGCACGTTTGACTGCGTCGCGGTCAAGTCGCCGGGCTTCGGCGACCGCCGCAAGGCAATGATGGAAGACATCGCGACGCTGACGGGCGGCACCGTGATTTCCGAAGAGGTCGGGCTGGACCTCAAGGAAGCCACGATCGAAATGCTCGGCAAGGCGGCCGTCGTCAAGGTCGACAAAGAGAACACGACCATCATCGGCGGCGAGGGCGCGAAGAAGGATATCGAGGCTCGCGTAGGCGCCATCAAGAACCAGATCGACGTCACGACATCGGACTTCGACCGCGAGAAACTCCAGGAGCGCCTCGCGAAGCTCTCGGGCGGGGTCGCCGTCATCAAGGTCGGCGCGGCCACGGAAACCGAGCTGAAGGAGAAGAAGCACCGCATGGAAGACGCCCTCAACTCCACCAAGGCGGCGGTCGAGGAAGGCATCGTCTCCGGCGGCGGCGTCGCGTTCATCGGCGCGATCCCGGCGGTCAAGGCATATGTCGAAGGGCTTTCCGGCGACGAGAAAACGGGCGCGGCCATCATACAGCGCGCTCTCGAGGAGCCTGTCCGCCAGATCGCGGAGAACGCAGGCTACGAAGGCAGCGTAGTCGTCGCGAAGGTCAAGGAGGCCAAGAAGGGCATCGGCTTCAACGCGACGAGCGAAGAGTACGAAGACATGATCAAGGCCGGGATCGTCGATCCGCTGAAGGTCACGCGTTACGCGCTGCAAAACGCGGCGAGCGTCGCTTCGATGCTGCTTACGACGGAATCCTGCGTCGTGGAAGCCAAGGAAGACGCGCCGATGATGCCTCCAGGCGGCGGCATGGGCGGCATGGGCGGCATGGGCGGCATGATGTAAAAACCCCCGCGCCGGCGCGTGCCCGGCGGCAGCCCGATAAAAATTTGCAAAAAGGCGCCGGCTTCCCTTGAAAGGGAGGCTGGCGTTTTGTATAATGGACGAGTGATCCGTTGGTTGTGAGATGGAATGAGGATGCGAACCGAAGATATTAATTAGCGTGAACACTTGAGGGACCGGCCTTTTAGAAGGCCCGGTTTCTTTCCTTTTTGTGGCCAGGGGCTTTGTGGCCACAGGCGCGCGGCGCCGGGGGGCTGGGGGGAGCCGGAAAGGACGACAGGAGAAAAATGACGAAGCATGTTTTTGTGACGGGCGGTGTTGTGTCAGGGCTCGGCAAGGGGGTTACGGCGTCGGCGCTGGGGCGGCTGCTCAAGAATTGCGGCCTGAAAGTGACGGCGCAGAAGCTCGACCCTTACATCAATATCGATTCCGGAAGGATCAACCCGATAGAGCACGGCGAGGTTTTCGTTACCGAGGACGGGGCGGAGACAGACCTGGACATTGGGCATTACGAGCGCTTCATCGACGAAGACCTCGGCAAGTTCTCCACGACGTCGGCCGGCAAGATATACTGGGACGTGTTGCGGAAGGAACGCGACGGCGAGTATCTCGGGCAGACGGTGCAGGTCATCCCGCATATTACTGACGAGATAAAAAACTTCATCTATTCGGCAGCCAGGACGAGCGACGCGGACGTCGTCATTACCGAGATCGGCGGGACGACGGGCGACATCGAGGGCCTGCCTTTCATCGAGGCTGTCCGGCAGATTCACGCGGAGACCGGCGACGGCAACAGCATCTTTATACACGTGACGCTCGTCCCCTACCTCTACGCGTCGCACGAATACAAGAGCAAGCCGACGCAGCATTCCGTCAAGCAGCTACAGTCGCTCGGCATTTTCCCCGACATCATCGTGCTCCGTTCGGAAGGCCATGTCGGGGACGACATCAAGCGCAAGATCGCGCTGTTCTGCAATGTCAAGCAGGACAGCGTCATAGAAAACGTCAACATCCCCCTGCTCTACGAGGCGCCGCTGATGTTCGAGAAGCAGAAATTCTGCGAGATCGTGCTCGACCATCTCTCCATAGAGGCGAGGCCGCCGGACATGTCGGAATGGGAGGCCATGCTCGCCCGCGTCGCCGGTCGCGACAAGGGGATCACGATCGGGCTTGTCGGCAAGTACACGAAGCTGCACGACGCGTACTACTCCGCGCTACAGGCGCTCAACCACGCGGGCTACGAGATCGGAGCGAAGGTCGAGATCAAATGGATCGACTCGGAAACGGTGACGCGCGAAAACGCGGCCGGCCTCCTCGATGACGTCGACGGCATCCTCGTGCCCGGCGGGTTCGGCGAACGCGGCATACCGGGCATGATCGAGGCGTGCCGCTACGCGCGTGAAAACGATGTGCCTTACTTCGGCATCAGCCTCGGCATGCAGGTGGCCATCATCGAGTTCGCGAGGAACGTAATGGGGCTCGCGGCGGCCGACTCGACGGAATTCGACGCCCTGACGCCCGACCCGGTCATCCATAAGGCGCCCGGCATGGGCGGGGGAAGCCCGGACGGGAACGGCACGGAAAGCGGGGCGGCAAACGGGGCGATGCGGCTCGGTGCCTATCCGTGCGTCATCAGGGAAGGCTCGCTCATGCGGGCCGCTTACGGGAAAGAGGAGATCGCGGAGAGGCACCGGCACCGTTATGAGGCCAACAACGATTACCGCGAACGGCTGGAAGGCGCGGGCATGAGCATCACGGGCGAGTCCCCTGACGGCAGGTTTATTGAAGCGGTGGAGAACCCGGCGCTGGGCTTCTTCATAGGCGTCCAGTACCACCCCGAATTCAAGAGCAGGCCGAACCGCGCCCACCCCCTGTTCCGCGAGTTCACGCGGGCCGCGATGGAGCGGAAATACAAAACTGCGGGCAGCCAGGGCGGGGGCAGCCAGGGCGGGTCTCATGAATAGCTATGTCCCGGGCGGGGGAAAAACGTGCGGGACGGTTGGAAGGAACAAAGCCGATGTGGGCTTCATGAATGAATATGCCCCGGGCGGGGGAAAAACGTGCGGGACGGTTGGAAGGAACAAAGCCGATGTGGGCTTCATGAATGAATATGTCCCTGGCGGGGGGCTGCACGAGGAGTGCGGCGTTTTCGGGATTGCAGGAGCGGGCAGCGAGGCCGGGAGGCCGGACGCCGGCCAGCCGTACGCCGGGGCGGTCGACGCAGCGCCCCCGGAGCCAAACGCGGACGCGGCGGTCTGCACCTTTGTCGGGCTCTTTGCCCTGCAGCACCGCGGACAGGAATCCTGCGGCATCGCGGTCAATGACGCGGGCGTCATTTCATGCCGCAAGGGGCAGGGGCTTTTAACGGATATATTCGACGAAAAAAACTTGCAGAGGCTCAAAGGGGCGTCGGCCATAGGCCATGTCCGCTACGGCAAGGCCACCGCCTCGCTCGCCGAGAACACGCAGCCGATCGCGGTCAGCCATATGAAAGGCAACCTCGCGGTAGCGTACAACGGCAGCCTCGTGAACGCCGGTGCCCTGCGCGAGGGGATCGAGATGGCCGGCGGCGTCTTCCACGGCACCAGCGGCAGCGAGATCATAGCCTATACGATCGTGCGCGAACGCATCGGGAGCGCCTCGATCGAAGAGGCGGTACGCAAGACCATGCATCGCATCAATGGCGCTTATTCGCTTGTGGCGATGAGCCCGCGCAAGCTTATCGCGGCGCGCGACCCGAACGGCTTCCGGCCTCTGTCAATCGGGACGCTTGACGGCGGCTATATCGTCGCGTCCGAGACCTGCGCGATTGACGCCGTGGGCGGATCGTACCTGCGTGACGTGGCGCCGGGGGAGATCGTCGTCATCGAGGACGGCAGGCTCGCTTCCATCGACTCCGGCCTGCCCGTGAGCAAATCGTTTTGCTGCTTTGAATTCATTTATTTTTCGAGGCCCGACAGCATAGTCGACGGCGTCGGGGTAGACTGGGCCAGGCGCGAGATAGGCAAGGCGCTGGCGCGGGAAACCGGCGTGCCGGCCGACATCGTCGTGGCGGTCCCAGACTCGGGGCTGTCCGCGGCGCGCGGCTATTCCGAGGAGTCCGGCCTCCCGAACACGATGGGCCTCATCAAGAACAGGTATATAGGCCGTACCTTCATCAAGCCGACGCAGGCGGGGCGCGAGCGCGACGTGCGCCTCAAGCTCAACCCGCTGTCCGCGAACGTGAAGGGCAAGCGCGTCATCATGGTGGACGACAGCATCGTGCGAGGCACGACATCGGCGCGCATAGTGTCCGAGCTGCGCAACGCGGGCGCGACCGAGGTGCATCTCAGGTCAAGCGCGCCGCCGTTCCGCTACCCCTGTTACTTCGGGACGGACGTGCCCGACCAGGGCGCGCTGATTGCCGTAGGCCGCACGGAGGGCGAGCTCGCCGAATTGTTCGGCGCGGACTCGGTCGGCTTCCTCCCCCACGAGTCGCTTTCGCGCATCCTCGAAGGGGCGGGCTGCCCGATCTGCAAGGCCTGCTTCACGGGCGCGCACCCCATCCAAATCCCGCATGAC
>Ga0082212_10005396_pt1 | contig 17431 bp, 17 predicted proteins | sample TergutNt197P3_FD_71548 | JGI IMG/M metagenome (GOLD analysis project Ga0082212, IMG submission 71548) | Neocapritermes taracua P3 segment gut microbial communities from Petit-Saut dam, French Guiana - Nt197 P3 | ecosystem: Host-associated > Arthropoda: Insects > Digestive system > Gut ... | reverse complement strand
TCTACCTCACATGACCCGGTAATCTGCTACGTTTATCGTGCCTATACAGTATACCGTATCTCCATGGATAAACCGTAGCGTAACGCAAGCGTTGAGCTTCTTTGATACATCTCCCATGAAAGATGAGTATTGATTATCTCATCCTTGCTTTCAGCTCTCCCGCCAGTTCAGCTGCAGTTATCCCGGCTTTCTCCAGAACTACAAGAAGATGATACATTAGATCTGCTGCCTCATAGCGAATATGATCATGGTCTTTGTCTTTTGCTGCCATCACCAGCTCAGCTGCCTCTTCAATCACCTTCTTATAGAGCGTGTCTTCTGGCCCGATAAGCAACCTTGTCGTATAGCTTTCCTCAGGATCAGCAGTGCTTCTGATCCGTATTATGTTACACAGCTCTTCCAGAGTCTTCCCTAGGTCTTCGTCTAGGATTACCTCAGTTCGCTCACCCATCGCAGACCTCCCGATAGAAACAACTTCGATTCCCGGTATGGCAGGCTGGGCCCTGGCTGTCAACGGCGACTAGCAGGCAGTCAGCGTCACAGTCGTATTGGATCATCTTTACTTCCTGTGTGTTTCCGCTTGTCTCACCCTTGTTCCATAATTTCTTTCTACTTCGGCTATAAAACCAGGTAGTTCCCGTTTGCTGCGTAAGCTCCAGAGACTCCTTGTTCATATAGGCCAGCATGAGTACCTCATTGGTATCGAACTGCTGGACAATCGCCGGAATAAGACCATGTGCATCAAACTTGAGCTCTACCATGCTGGATCCAATCTCACCGATATACCCTGGCTCGCTAAATACTCCTTCACTTGACGAATCGTGATTTCCCCAAAGTGGAAGACGCTTGCCGCCAGAACGCCGTCGGCTTCTCCTTCCAGGATGCCCTCAGCAAAATGCTCGAGAGTTCCAACTCCCCCACTCGCTGTTATGGGAATATCTACTGTGCGGGCAACTGCGCGTGTTAATGCGAGGTCAAAGCCATCCTTGGTTCCATCGCGGTCCATAGAAGTCAGCAATATCTCTCCGGCTCCACGGCGTGCGACTTCTTCTGCCCAGGCAACCACGTCGATTCCGGTTGCCTTGTGGCCGCCATTCACATAGACCTCCCACTTGTTATAAGCGCCATTGACCTTCTTGGCGTCAATAGCACACACCAGAGCTTTTCCACCAAAGAGTTGAGAAGCTTTGTCAATCAGGGTGGGTTCTAGCACCGCAGCAGAGTTCACACTGACTTTGTTTGCCCCTGCATGTAACATACCTCGGATATCATCAACGGTCCTGAAACCACCGCCAACTGCAAAAGGGATCTCAAGTTCCTTGCTCACCCTTGATGCCAGTTCGACCATGGTACGACGATTCTCGTAGGTAGCCGTTATGTCGAGGAAGACAACCTCATCTGCGCCCTCTGCAGCATAGGCTGCTGCCAGCTCAACGGGGTCTCCTGCGTCTTTGAAATCTATGAAGTTGACACCTTTAACGACTCTTCCTTGCTTTACATCTAGACAGGCAATAACTCGTCTCATATCCATATTCATCCTATTCCTTCTCAATAGCACGCGCTATTCCTCTCAGCCGAAGGCGAACAATCCGATAGCTTCTGCTAGGCTGAAATTACCCTCGTAGAGCGCTCGTCCAATGATTGCGGCCTCAATGATTCCATCACCTAACCCTTTCAAATCCCTCAGATCATCGAGGTTGTGTATACCTCCTGAGGCTGTAACCGGAAAACCGGCAAGATGAGCGATCTGCCGATAGTTCTCGGCATCTATACCTGTCTGCATACCATCACGATTGATATCCGTGTAGACAAGATGCTTGACCTCCCATACTCGTAGTTGGCTTATGATCTCTTTTGAAGAGGTTGATGTCCCCTTTCGCCAACCCTCAATCGCTACAGAGCCCTTATTCGCGTCAACGCCAGCGCAGATAATATCGCCAAAAATGCTGATAGCCTCTTGTGTGAACTCCGGGTCAGTGATGAGTTTGGTGCCTATAACTATGCGAGATGCACCTGATTCTACGAGGTTTTCGATGGTTTCAAGAGAGCGCACTCCCCCACCCACTTCAACCTTCAGGTTTGTCGCTTCTATGATCCTGCGGACTATCTCATGGTTAACGGGAGTTCCTGACCGGGCGCCATCCAGATCAACCAGATGAACCCAGGTAGCTCCCTGCTGTTCGAAGAACCGAGCCTGCTGTACTGGGTCGTCGTTATAGAAGGTAACAGCATCGTAATCACCACGAGCAAGACGTACAACCTTGCCACCCAGGATATCTATCGCCGGGAAGATCTCCATGAGCTTAAATCACTCCTTTGGTCGATGGTATCCGCTCCTGTATCCGTGCATCAAGGGCAACGGCCTCACTGAGCGCACGAGCAACCGCCTTCGCAGCAGCCTCGATGATGTGATGAGCATTCTCTCCACAAAGCGAACGTACGTGGAGAGTGAGCCCCGCATTTGTCGCAAGCGCTATGAGGAATTCCTTGAAAAGGCTTGTCTCGAAAGTACCGATGAACTCAATTGGTAATTGTACGTTCCAGTGTAACTGTCCACGCCCGCTTAAATCAACGGCAGCTAGCACTAAAGCCTCATCCATAGCTATTACGGCATCACCAAAGCGCCTGATCCCCTTTCTATCACCGAGAGACTGAGCAATGGCCTGGCCGAGGACTATACCGACATCTTCAACAGTATGGTGGGCGTCGACATCCAAGTCCCCTTTAGCTCTTATTGTCAGATCGAAAAGGCCATGTCTTCCTATCGCCTCGAGCATATGATCGAAGAATGGGATACCGGTTTCAACCGATAGCTCCCCACTCCCCTCAAGTAGAAGGGAAAGAGTGATACTCGTCTCCCGAGTCTCTCGTGTGATGACCGTCTCTCTCATAATGCCACTCCTAACTTCTTCCTACACGCTGCAAGGAATTCGTCATTCTCTTCAGGTGTGCCAATGCTGACGCGTAGACAATCCCCCAGATAGGGCGCAGATGAGAAATCCCTGAGTAAGATGCCCTTCTCGTCATAGAGGTCCTGCCAAAGTCTCTGGGCGTCTTTTGTCTGGAAGAGAACGAAATTGGCCTCACTGGAATAAACGGTAACACCCACCATTGCGCTGAGAGCGTTGATGACACGCTCCCGCTCACTGATGCTTTCAGCAATCTGTTGAGAGAAGGCTTCAAGGTTGTCCATCACCACCTTGCCTGCCAATGCAGAGACTGCATCAACGGAATATGGCTGTCGTACCTTGAAAAGCTCATTGACAATACTTTGTGAGGCAAAAAGATAACCTAAGCGGACTCCAGCAAGGGCATATGCCTTGGAGAAGGTGCGCAAGATCACAAGGTTCTCATGTTCATCAAGGTGTCTGAGCAAATCGAAACGGGAATCTGCGAATTCCAAATAAGCTTGATCGATAAGAACAAGGGCGTCGGAGACGTTGAGCAGTTCAACAACGAAATCCTCACACAGCGTGTCGCCACTGGGATTATTGGGTGAGGCAAGCATCACTACATCGATGTCGCCCCTCCCTACCCTCTCAAGGACTGAGGCCTCAAGGACAGCAAGCTTCGCGGTCTTTTGCCCGGCTTTATAACAGGGCTGCTCTATACGGGGAACCTCGATGAGTTCTGTTGAGGTCAGAAAGGCATCCAGCTCATAGGATGAGAAGGACGGTGGGGCCGTCAAGAGCTTACGACCTGCACCGCCGTAGGCTAACAGGATATCGAAGAGAAGCTCATCGCCCCCATTACCCAGAAGGACCTCCTCTTCTTTCCTATGATTCACTTCTGCGATTCTTTCCCTTAGGCTCTTGGCAAGCGGATCAGGGTAACGATGTAGTGTCTGTTCTGAGAACATTTCTATCAGGTCTTCCCTCACGGGTGCGGGAAGACCATAGGGGCTTTCGTTCGCATTCAGGTAGATACGCGCTGGCAGGTATTTGGGGTCATAGGGAAGTAGATCTGTGAGATAGGCTGCAGAAGAGCGGATCTTGCGCATCAGTCATCATCTCCGTCTTCAAAGCGTATCCTCACAGCTTCCTTATGCGCCCAAAGACCTTCTGCATCTGAAAGGGTTTCTATGAATCGTGAGTCATTCTTGAGCGCGCCGTAGGAATAACTGATGACAGTGCTCCTCTTTATGAAGTCCTCCACTGATAAGGGGCTAGAGAAACGAGCAGTCCCACCTGTTGGTAGAGTATGGTTTGGCCCGGCTATATAGTCTCCCACGCTTTCCGGCGTCCAAGGCCCCAGGAAGATCGCACCCGCGTTCTTAATAAGGCCCAACAATTCAAGTGGCTGTTCCATCTGTATCTCGAGATGCTCTGGAGCGATGGTATTGGTAGCCAGTATAGCTGTCGCTAGATTAGGGCATATGAATACCACACATCGTTTATCTATGGATTCCTTTGTTATCGCTTGGCGGGGGGATTTTGCCAACAGCATCTCTATCTTCTCGATGACTTCATCTACAAGGTCCTCATCGGTTGTGACGAGGTAGGTAGTTGCCTGCGGGTCATGCTCTGCCTGCGCAAGTAAATCGATGGCTACAAAGGTGGGGTCGGAAGACTCATCGGCAAGAATCAGAACCTCTGATGGGCCTGCCAGCATGTCTATTCCCACATCTCCGCTGACAATACGCTTGGCAGCAGCTACGTAACTGTTACCTGGTCCCGTTATCTTATCGACTGCAGGGATCTCATCTGTGCCATAGGCGAAGGCGGCTATCGCCTGGGCGCCGCCCAGTGCATATATCTCCGTAACACCGGCAAGTTGAGCAGCGAATAGGAGGATAGGGTCGATTGTTCCATCCGCACGAGGCGGCGTGGCCATAGCGATACGCGGAACACCCGCCACTTTAGCAGGAATGGCATTCATTAAAACGGTTGAAGGGTAGAGCGCTCGCCCGCCAGGAACGTATATACCCACACTTTCGAGAGGGGTGACACGACTGCCTAAAAGGCTACCATCACTACGGGTTACAAAGAAAGATTGTGATACCTGCCGTTCATGGAAATCACGGATGTTCTTTGCCGCCTGCGCAAGGGCTTTCTGTATGTGCTGGGGCACTGACCTGCTTGCTTTGAGGATCGCGGTGTCAGAGACACTGAAGTGTTTGAGTGTGACTCTATCGAACTCAGCTGAATACTTATGCAAAGCCTCATCTCCGTTTTCACGGACATCGGTAATGATCTTCGCTGCAGTTATCATTGCCTGATTATCTGTGGCAGAAATCCTGTCAAGTTGTTCATTTGTTGGGGCTTCTCCAGCTTTGAGCTCTTCTATTCTCATTAAGACTCCTCCTCAATGACTCTCACAAGGCTTTCAGCAAGCTTGCGAACACGTGGGTCGATTCGGACACTTGCTGGATTCCCTACAAAACGAGCTGTTGAAGACATGACCTCATCGACAATAACCAACCTGTTCTCCCGAAGCGTTGTCCCAGTTGCAGTGATATCAACGATTCGGTCGGCCATGCCACAGAGGGGCGCAAGCTCTATGTTCCCATACAGTTTGATGATCTCTATCTGTATTCCTACAGATTGATAATACTGGGCTGTAATCCGCGGATATTTAGTCGCAACACGCAATACCCCCAGTTTCTTATAAGACTCTTCTGCAAGTCCTGCTGCGATCTCTGGTTCCGCTACAACGAATCGACAAGCACCGAAACGCAGATCGACCATCTCTACTGACTCAAGAGCGGCTTCCTCCAGGGAGTCCTTCCCGCAAATAGCACAGTCAACACCACCATAACTGACGAATACGGGTGCATCTGTTGGGCGCACAATGTAGAATTCTACTCCTTTATTATAGAAAACCAGTTGTCTTCCTGGTGTTTCCAACCCAGCAGTATCAAGGCCAGCTTTCCCAAGCAGGGAAACACTTTCCTCAAAGAGGGCGCCTTTTGGGATTGCTATCTTCAAACGAGGAGAGCTTGATTCGAACTGATAGGTATCGCTCATCCTCTCCCCCTTTGCCCTGATTTCCTTATGAGAACCTGCTTCCCTGATGCACGAAGCCTGGATGCTTCATGAAAGGCGCTTGCTGGATCCGACTCATCGCAGGCAACAAAGCAATAGTCTTGTTCTACCTTTGTTTCTGTTGCAGTCATACCCTGTTCAAGCAAGGCCAACATGACCCGATCAAGGCTGAAAGCGAAACCGGCAGCTGCTGCGCTTGTCCCAAATGCCTCAAGCATGTGGTTGTAACGACCCCCACTGCCCAAAGCTACTCCGACCTGCGGTGCATAGGCTTCAAGAACCAACCCGGTATAGTAGTCGAATTGACTCATGATACTGAAATCGATCCTGACGAAATCCGCCATGCCAAGCTCAGTTATCACTGCATAGGTCCTCGCCAGGTTGTCCAATCCATCTGAACAACCCAACGGCTCCACAAGGTTCTTGCATCTTTGGATCGCTTCGTCTTTTCCGCTTATTTCGAGTAGTTCTATAAGCGCTTCACTATAGCGCCTACTTATCCCACTTTCTCTGACCAAGTTTGCTACCTCTACAAAATTATTCTGATGACAGGCCTTGAGTACTTCGGCCTGCCATTCCTGAGTTGCCTCACCTTGTTTTACGATAAGGGAAAGCAATTCACGTAAGACACCCACGGTACATATAGCTATCGTGAATTCCTTGAGACCACAAGCTCTCAGGGCGTCAACCATAAGCAGGATCACCTCAGCGTCAGAAGACGCCCCGTCTTCTCCTATCAATTCTATGCCTATCTGGGTATACTCCCTCGCCTGCCCCCGCATACTTTCCTCTTCTCTGAAGACTGGTTGCGTATACCGGAAACGAAGCGGCTCATCAACCTTTTCAAGTCTGGAGGCAACCATTCTTGCTATAGGAAGGGTTACGTCAGGTCTGAGCACGAGTAATGCACCATCAGAGTCAAATAATCTGAATGGGGTCTTACTCAGCTCTCCCCCCAGTTGAAGGACACTGAGAACCTCAAGGCTGGGGGTCTCGATTGGTGTATAGCCCCAGGAGGCGAATGTAGCCTGTACTTTGTTGATGATAGCTTCACGCCAAAGGGCTTCTTCGGGAAGAACATCCTTGAATCCTCTAGGTGTTATTGGAATCATCCATAGCTCCTTATTATATCCAGAAATCAGTAAACTAGAACACTTTATCACACTATAGTACTATAGTGCAATGCAGTATCATTGTCTCTTTTGCTGATGTAATAAGACGAAGGCGGTCCTGGTACCCGTACGATACAGTCAGCTAGGTGACTTGCCATTTTAGTGGCATGCTATCCGGGTCAGGTGAACCGCCTTCTTTGTGTATCCCTTTATACGCCCCCTCTTCTCATGCGTCAAGCAACAGTTTACCTGGAGAGTACCTGTGACCCGAAAACACTTTCAAGCTCTTGCCGTAGCTCCCTGGAATCAACATCGACTGTACTAGGGAGCTCAGCTCGAAACGTAGCGCCCTGTGCCTGTGCCAATAGAAGGATCACCGGTGTGCGCCCGGGATATCGCTGCAGGATCTTTGTCAACTGATTGCTCGTCTGTTGATTGAAGTTCTCTGACTTGATTCTTATCTCCAAGGTCTCTGGTGTACGTATGGATTCATCTTGCAAAGTGAGGCGTGTCACTTCTGATACCAATATCTGTTGCCCCCTGTCGCTTGACTCATAGCGGCAGCGTACCTTTACAACGCACTCTTGACCACCTTCATCAGCCTCCAGGAACTGTCCAGTCTCTGAGAAGTACTTGGGGAAGATTATTGCCTCGATAGATCCTTCTGTATCCTCAAGTGTGAATTTGGCCATCCGTTCACCCTTTTTTGAGACCATGGGAGTAAGATTCCTTACCATCCCAGCAAGATGTATCGATTTGCGTTGGGTCAGTTTTTCGTTATCTTCACCCAACTTTTCTGATTGGGATCCCATTCCTTCCTCTTCCGCACTGGTATTGAACACTCCCAGGCTGAAGTCACTGTTCTTCTTCAGGAGGGAGGCATAGGGTCTCAATGGATGGTCTGAAATGTACATGTTCAGAATCTCCCACTCATAACCGAGTTTTGTTCGCCTATCCCATTCAACACCATCAGGAGGAGGTATTGCCTCCTCAAAGCCAGAGTCTAAACCGTTTTCAAGGAACATGTCGAAGAGGGAGACTTGACCGTCAGCCTGGTCGCGATGTCTCTTGGCTGTGGTTTCCATGAGCTTGTCGATTTCAAGGAAGCGCATCATCTGCCTACGCGTATATCCTGTCGAGTCAAAAGCGCCAGCCTTGATAAGGGCCTCTACGGTCTTTTTATTACAGAGTGTGTTGTTTATCCTGTACACAAAATCATGGAGCGAGGTATAGTGTCCATTATTCTCCCGTTCGCTGACGATTTGATCAGCTGCTCCCTCTCCCACACCACGTATTCCAGCCAAGGCGAAGCGTATACCTTCCTTGAGGGCAGAGAATTCACGCCCAGAATAATTCACATCAGGAGGCAGGACATCGATGTTGCTTTGTTTACAAGCGCTTATATACTTGATGAGGTTATCTGATTTGCCGATATGACTTGAGAGGACAGCGGCCATATATTCTTTAGGATAATGTGCCTTTATCCAGGCAGTTTGCATGACCAGTATCGCATAAGCAGCAGAATGGGACTTATTAAAGGCGTATTCTGCGAATTTCTCCACATCATCCCAGATAGCCTGTGCTACATCGCGCCTGAATCCGTTCCTTTCGGCGCCACCCAGCCAATGCTCCTTCATGGTCTCATTGCTGCCGTCAGACCAATCCATGGGTTGTTTGGTCATCAGATCGCTGTCCTTTTTTGACATGGCCTTACGGATACGATCAGACTCACCAGCAGTGAAACCACTCATCTCCATGGAGATGCGCATCACCTGTTCTTGGTAGACTATGGCGCCATACGTCTCTTCCAAGATCCCCTTCAGGCGTTCATCGTAATACGCTATTCTGCGCTTTCCAGTCTTCCGCGCGATAAAGTCCTCGGACATACCAGAATTCAAGGGCCCTGGCCGGTAAAGGGCAATAGAAGCGACTATGTCCGAGTATCTGTCGGCATGCATACGTTTGATAAGCGAGGTCATACCATCGCCTTCTACCTGGAACACACCGGATGTCTCACCTCGGGCAAACATCTCGAAGACCTTTGGATCGTTGAAAGGTATCTTGTTCAGGTCGATTTCGACTCCATGATTGTTCTTTACATAGGTACACGCCTTCTCCAGGACATTGAGTGTCCTCAAACCCAGGAAGTCCATCTTGAGCATCCCCAGCTCCGCTATATGCTTTCCATCATATTGGGTGATTATCACTCCACCCTTTGTGTCATATTTGACAGGTATGTGGTCATCTACCGGGTCGCGGCATATAATCACCGCGCTGGCATGCATGCCCTCGCCGCGTATGGTCCCCTCTAAAGAGAGTGCAGCATCCACAATCCTTCTCGTATCAGGATTATCACGGTATTCCTCTATGAGGTCGGGGTTCTTCGATTCGTTCCTCTTTGCTTTCTTATCGATCCCCAGGGTTCCTGTCAGTGTTACATCGGTGCCAAAGGGGATTTTCTTCGATATGTTTCCCCCTATATAAATCGGGTAGTCGAATACCCTTGTAGCATCTACAATCGCCTGCTTTGCCTTCATCTTGGAAAACGTGATCACATGGGCAACTTTCTCTGTACCATAGAGCTCACGGAGATGTTCGATGACCTTGAAGCGCCCGACTTCATCGAAGTCGATGTCGATATCTGGCATCTCTGATCGTTCAGGAGATAGGAAACGCTCGAAGATGAGTTCGTTCTCCAGTGGGTCGAGGTTCGTGATACCAAGCGCGTAGCTGATTATCGAGCCTGCTGCAGAGCCCCTTCCTGGCCCCACGCCTACACCATTATCTTTTGCCCAGCGCGTGAACTCCTGCACAATAAGGAAGTATGCAGGGAAACCTTTCTCGCAGATAATCCCGTATTCATGTTCGAATCGATCTGAAACCTTTTGTGGGAGGTTCTCGCCGTAGATCCTCTGTAGCCCCTTAAGTGCTTCTTTCCTCAGCAGGCTCTCTTCGGTTTCGCCTGCGGGTAGATCGACGACGGGAAATATGAAATCGCTGGAAAGCTCCGTCTCACATTTCTCGGCTATCTCCAAGGTTGTCTGACAGGCTTCAGGGAACTCTGAGAAAGCCGCGTACATCTCCTCCGGGTTCTTCATATAGAACTGGTCATTGGAGAAGCGGATGCGGTCGGTATCCTCGAACTTGGAAAGAGTACCGATACAGAGCATGATGTCCTGGGTCTTCGCATCCTCCTGTCGGAGATAATGCATGTCATTCGCCGCCGTAGTCTTTAGACCGAGGCCCTGTGCAAGCATGTGGAGTCTACGGTTAAGCTCGACTTGTGACACAGCATCATTTGCCATGATACCCTGGTTCTGTAATTCAATGTAGAAGTCTCCCGGCGCAAAGACCTCTGCATAACGCTCAGCCCATTTCCTGGCTTCATCATCTTGCCCACGCAGTAGCATTTGGGGGATTATCCCCAAGAAGCATGCCGAGGTTGCTATAAGGCCCTCACGATGCTCCATAAGGGAGCCCAGAGTAACCCGCGGCCTATAGTAGAAGTCCTCGACAGCAGCTTTCGAGACTAACTTGATAAGATTGCGATACCCCTGTTGGTTCTTTGCGAGCAGGATCAAATGGTAGAAATCCGGTTTCTTATCCTTTGTTAGAACAGAATCGGCAACAAAATAGATCTCGCAGCCAAGTATCGGCTTTATACCTTGCTTTCTGCAGGCTTTCACAAAAGCGGGGACACCGTACATATAACCATGATCGGTAATGGCAATTGCCGGCATCTCGAACTCTGCCGCTTGCCTGGCCATTTCTTTGACCTTGGTGGCGCCATCGAGCAAGGAGTACTCGGTATGGTTGTGGAGATGGATGAATTGCATGCTTCTCTATACCTCAGCTTCGCCGTTTCTGTACATTAGTAATCACAGATCATGTTTCAGTATCTATTACGCGGCGATAGGCTCCTGATCCATAATTCAAGCATTTAGAGACACGGGCAATGGTGGTTGCCGAGGCGCCGGTCTTCTCCTGGATTGTGATATAGGATTCGCCGGCATCGAGCAAGAAAGCAACATTCAAGCGTTGAGCCATTTCATGCAGCTCGCTTTTTGTGCAAAGATCCTCCATGAGGGCTTCGATCTGTATTGGGTCTATTGTAGCTGCGAAAGCCTGATAAAGACGTTGCAGTTCCTGTTCGCTGGCACGCTTCGCGACCGTCATGATGCCTCCTCGATAAAACGGGCGTTCCTCTCACATTGTAGCGTAAGATGCTCAGTGGGTTGAAGGTATCCAGCTGCAGTCCGTGAAAAGCAGGCCGTAGGTAATTGCGTCAACCAACGCGTCCCAGGAAGCTTCGATGATATTGTCAGAAACCCCTATGGTTCCCCAACTTGAATATCCGTCGCTCGTCTCAATCAAAACCCTGGTAATCGCTCCCGTCCCTATTGATTCATCAAGTACGCGGACCTTGTAGTCTGTCAGCTCAAGTTGTGCGACCTGTGGATAGAATTTCTGGATAGCCAGTCGCAGTGCAGTATCGAGAGCATTTATCGGACCATTACCTTCACCTGTTGCTACAAAGCGTTCACCATCCACTAAAAGCTTTATGGTTGCTTCGCTCATGACTCGTCCGTCTTCGCTCTTCTCGGCTATCACCCTGAAACTCTCCAGGTTAAAACAGGTGACTTCCTGCTTCAGCTCTGTCCTGAGCAGCAAAGAGAGCGAAGCGTCAGCGACTTCATAAGAGTATCCTTCAGATTCCTTGAGCTTTATAGTGTCAAGAAGCCTTTGCACCTCTTGATCATTATCTGGCAACAAGATACCCAACTGATCGGCCTTTGTCTTCAGAGATGATTTTCCTGCCAGCTCACTGACAACTATATGGGAGAAGTTCCCCACTTGCGCTGGATCGATGTGTTCATAGGCATGCTGGTAGCGTGTGCGTGCACCGGCGTGCAAGCCACCTTTATGGGAGAAGGCATTCTGCCCAACATACGGTTGAAAGGGATCGTGAGAGATATTGAAGGTCTCTGAGACATAATGTGATGTTGCCGTCAGCAATGCGAGCTGCTCTGGAGAGACTATCTGATAACCGAGCTTTATCTGCAAGTTACCCAGTATTGTAAGAAGATCAGCGTTTCCTACACGCTCACCGTAGCCGTTCATGGTTCCCTGGACCTGGGTTACACCTGCTCGGACAGCCTCCAGGCTGTTTGCGACTCCGCAGCCGTTATCATCGTGGGCATGGATACCAAGGGTAGTATCGATGCCTTTTTCCTTGAGAGCCTCAAGCGTAGCTCTGGTTGTCTCAAAGACCTCGTGCGGAAGCGCTCCTCCATTTGTGTCACAGAGGACAAGGGCTTCAGCGCCTGCTTGGTAGGCTGTATAAAGCGTTTCTAAAGCGTATTCCCTGTTTTCCTTGTATCCATCAAAGTAGTGTTCGGCATCGAAGAAGACACGTTTGCCAGCATCTATCAGATATCTGATTGAATCCGCTATCATGTTCAGATTCTCAGTAGCGCTTACCTCGAGAACCTTCTGCACATGTAGATCCCATGCTTTTCCCACCAAGGAGATGATCTGTGCGCTACAGTCTCTCAGCGCTCTGAGTCCCTCGTCGTTTTCAGGGCGTGTTCCTTTGTGGACGGTCATACCAAATGCGCTGATGGTTGCCTGTTTAAGATCTAAAGACCCTACCTGTTGGTAGAAGCGCGCGTCTGTAGTGTTGGATGCTGGAAAGCCGCCCTCAATATAGGCAATGCCAAGAGCATCGATCTTCTGCGCGATGCGGAGTTTATCCTCAACTGTCAGACTGACACCCTCACGCTGCTGGCCATCACGAAGCGTTGTGTCATAAAGCTGTATCATCTAGGCACATCAAACCCAACTGAGCCAGTGATCATATTCTGGTAATGTGCCGGAGGCTGCTTCGAAAAAGCGCTTCTGCAGCTGTAAGGTGATTGGGCCAGGCTTACCTATTGCCCTGTTATCAACAGCGTTTATCGGCGTCAGCTCCGCTGCCGTTCCGGTAAAGAAGACCTCATCCGCACAGTAGAGATCAGTACGTACCAGGGAGCGCTCATGTACGGTATAGCCAAGGTCGCGGGCTATCTGAATAACGGAGTTGCGCGTCAACCCCTCAAGGCAACCATCTGAAACAGGAGGTGTGTATATGATGCTGTCGCGTATGGAGAAGATGTTCTCCCCCGATCCCTCTACGACTAAACCAGCCTCGTTGAGAAGAATGGCCTCACTGTAGCCATGATCCTGTGCCTCCATATTCGCAAGACCAGAATTCAGATAGGACGCCGAGGATTTAACAGCGCCGGGTATCGAGTTTACGCTTCTCTGACGCCATGAGCTGATACCGACCGCAACCCCCTGCTCCAAGGCGGTTGCTCCAAGATAGGCATCCCAAGGCCATACAGCGATGATGACATCGACTGGGGCTGAACGGGGATTGACACCGACTGCCCCATAGCCACGATAGGCCAAAGGCCTGATGTAACATGTTGAGAATCCATTGATCCTGATGGTTTCCAGCGTAGCGTCAGTAAGTTCATCAGCGGTATAGGCCATGGGCATAAGGATCATGTTGGCTGAGCGGACCAAACGCTTCATATGATCCCGCAGACGGAAGACAGCAGAGCCCTTCTCGTTCCCGTAGCATCGGATTCCTTCAAAGACGGCCGTTCCATAATGTAACGCATGAGAGAGTACGTGGGTTGTAGCGTCAGCCCAGGCGATGAGCTCACCGTTCTTCCAGATATACTTTGCCTCCACTATGCTTGCCATGTTCTCTTCCTCCCTTACGCTTAACCTTCTAGAAAACTCAAATTTAAACTTGCATTGTACGCTATTCCTGCCCTTTTTGTGGGAGTTTGCGTTTATTCGCATAGTACAAGAGGGCTACGCCTATCAGTATCATCGGTGCACTGAGCACCATCCCCATGGTGATCCATGAGGTACCAAAGAGGTATCCAAGCTGAATGTCTGGTTGTCTGATGAACTCGATGGCTATCCTGAAAATGCCATAGCCAACCATGAACACCCCTAGGAACGTACCTCGCGGAAATGGTGGTTTTCTCCGAGAGAGCATATAGAGTACAAGTAGGAGGACTATACCTTCCAGGAATGCTTCATAAAGTTGCGTTGGATGCCTGGGAAGCGGGCCAGCGTCGTCAAATACAACTCCCCAGGGCATATCAGTGGTGGCTCCCCAGAGTTCCCCGTTTATGAAGTTGGCAAACCTTACAAGGCAGATACCAATCGGCGCCGTTATCGCAGAGAGGTCACCCAGGGTCAAGAAGGGGATCTTTATTATCCGAGAAGCTATTAATACACCTATCGCAAAGCCAGTGATCCCACCGTGAAAAGACATACCTCCTTGGGTAAAGGCGAATATCTCCAGAGGGTGGCTGAAGTAATATCCATCTCCATAGAACAGGACATAGCCTAGTCGAGCTCCAAGAATAGTCCCCAGCATACAGGAGATGAGAAAAGTCAACAGGCTTTCAAAGCTGAACTCGACTTCCCATCGCTTACATATCTTAAGTATGAGGAAACCTGCCAGGATGAATCCCAGTGAATATCCCAGGCCGTACCATCTAACAACAAAGGGGCCAATAGAGAACAACTCCGGAGACATGCTGTGATAGAGGGTGTCGAGCATTACACATCGCTTCTTTCGTGGTAAAAGCCTGTGTCTATCCCTTCAATCGCCTGGTCAACCGTTTCTATTACATCTAGCTGTCGTTTGAATTCACTCAGATACTCTCTGAAATCTATAGCTGCTTCTTTCAGTGGACGGATGAGATCAAGGTCGAAATCTCCTTCATCTATGACTTGTGTCGAAGCATAGCTGATTCTTGAGGGGTTGGGGATTACGTCAGCTTCTCTTGTTGCTTGAAAGGAAAGCGCTTCTATGCCTTCTTTACGTTCAATGGAATCCTCGTTCCTGGCAACTATGCTTTGCTGTATCTCATGTTGCATCTCAGGAGTGAGCTTGATAACTGCGCTCAGATGAAGACCACAACCAGGGCACTTGAACTGGGCCAATGCCAGATTCAACGCAAGAAGAACCACTGATTCATAATCCCTGAAATCTACCGTTCTTACGCCACAGGCTGGGCAAAGCAAATCGAATCGCATTGTAGTACTCCTTAAGATACTAACCACAAATCCTTGTATACGAACAACAATATCACCACAATGATTTGTAGTATGTATTGTAGCGCAAGCTCAAGAGATATCGCGCCTCTGTTTGCTTATACTCTTGGTGCGTTCAATAGGAAGAACTCGCAATTCATACAGTTCTCTTTGATCATCACCCTGCGGTCGATTCCTGGATCGAGGATCAGACCATAATCGACAGTAAGTTTACGTTGTGGTAGTTGGCAGTTTGTGTAGCAACACTCTGCTGGGCAGATCTTATCTACGCTTGCGATCGCATGAGGGCAGGATGCGGACATTTCGCTATCACAACCACGTTGTTCCCAGCAGAGCATCATTATTTCTGGATCAGACAGCAGGAACTACCTTACTTACTTCAGGGATCCTGTCCTTAAGCACTCTTTCAACACTGTTTGCTAAAGTAAGCTGGCTCATGGGACATCCTTTGCAGGCGCCTTGAAGCTCAACTTCTACTACCCCGTCTTCTGTTACATCTACTAGGCGGACATCTCCCCCATCAGCCTGCAATGCAGGGCGAATAAGCTCCAATACCTCTTGGACAGCTTTCTTATCAATCATAGGACACCTCTAATCCAGCTATATGTACTAGCGTACTTACCGTTACTGATTGAGACATTATAGCCTAAATACTGAATGGCTTCCTAGGCGAATCCGCAAGGAACAAAGGCGCTTAGGTGATTGACTAATGCATAGAATATTCTTTAAAACACTCCTATTCTTAAACTATAATTGAAACCATCGTTATCTGTATGCTCTTTGAACACATGGCTTTCAGGCCTTATTTATGAGCGTGCAGTATAAAGATGAAAGAGAGGCTTAATGGGCAAGAATGTGCTCAGGCTCCCCGCCGAGGTTTACCGGCCTATTGATGACCCGCTTTACCATCCTGCATGGCAAGGTGTGACTCCAGTCGATTGTAATCTGATACTCGAAGGCGGTTCTATGCGTGGCATGTTCACCGCCGGAGTACTCGACCTTCTCATGGATGAGCAGATCCTTCCTAAAAGAGTCATAGGTGTCTCAGCGGGAGCATTGAATGCATATAACTACGCTGCAGGTATGAGGGGTCGAGCGATCTATCTGGGTACAAAATACTGTGACAATTGGCGTTACTATAGTTTCCGCTCTCTTCTGGTCAACGGAAGTGCTTTTGATGTTGACTTTGTCTATAGACGTATCATGTATGAGCTTGATCCCTTCGACTTCGACGCCTTCGCTGATTCTCCCATACGGTTCACCTGCATTACCACGCTCGTTGATACAGGCTTGGCAGACTATCATGAACTGAGTGATTTAAGGCGTGAGATGGATTATATCCGTGCGTCAGCTTCCATACCTCTTCTTGCCAAGACTGTCTATATCGATGGAAAGATGCTCTTGGACGGCGGCATCTGTGACAGCGTCCCCATCGACTATTCCATGAGCCTTGGCACCAAGAAGCACATCGTCGTCCTCACGCAAGATGCAAGCTTTGTGAAGACTTCAACCAATCTTATGATCTTCACCGTTCCGCTGTTCCGCAAGTATCCGGATTTTATCGCAGCCATCAAGAACCGGCATATTCGATACAACCAAGATTATAAACGGGTGGCGGAGATGCACGAGAAGGGCGAGGTGTTCCTTTTACGCCCTCAAGAACCTGTGACTATCGCCAACATGGAACGAGATAAGCACAAGCTTTATGGACTCTACCTTACTGGATATGAAGAAGCAAAAAGGAACCTGCCTGCTCTTAGAGCATATCTTGAGAAATGACATGCTGATAATCCTTCCCTGATGAACCGGTAATGCTTTCTCATCTCCAATACTCGGGCTGCAGTGCTCTATACTGGTAAGGTGATTTCCCTACTCTACTGGTAACAAATACCTGCGAACTCTGGTGGTGTGAACATGATTGACCCAAAAGCAGTACTAGCTGGTCGAGTGCACCGAGGTGTGCCTGCAGGGGTCATTGTGAGCATTGCTATATCTTCCTTGTGTCTGGCTGGGTTCTTGGGCATCTATCTTTTGATTGGCGGTCTGGTTTTCGCAGTTGCCGCGATCCTGTCAGTGGTCACTCTCATCCCTATGATGGCGGGAGTATTGGCTCTCGATCGCTTAGAGCCAGAACCATGGCATCTTCTTGTGATGGCTTTCTTGTGGGGTGCAGGGGTTTCGGTTGTGTTGAGCATTATCTTCGAATCAGTG
>Ga0082212_10005395_pt1 | contig 17435 bp, 13 predicted proteins | sample TergutNt197P3_FD_71548 | JGI IMG/M metagenome (GOLD analysis project Ga0082212, IMG submission 71548) | Neocapritermes taracua P3 segment gut microbial communities from Petit-Saut dam, French Guiana - Nt197 P3 | ecosystem: Host-associated > Arthropoda: Insects > Digestive system > Gut ... | reverse complement strand
CCACAGAAGACAACCAAGCTATCACTAACGACCCTAACGACTACTACGACTTCTACATTAAAGGCTGCTGGCACAACACCAATGGCAGCACTGACCAATACTACTTGTTGGTGAGGGTGAATACCAATAACGTCTCTTATGAAGGGGGGCTTGTGGGGAGCACTACGGTTCCGCCTAAGCCACCACCACCGAGCTACGGCACTGTAAAGTATGCTGCAACTGGTATAAGTATTACTTGTGGCATTAGTAAAATTGACGGTTCGGCCTGGTGTTGGGGTATAAATGACCATGCAAATTTAGGCATTGGGGTTTCGGGTGGCCTTCACTATGTACCCAAGAAGGTTTCTGAAGCTAACGGTTTTGTCAACAAGGACGTTCGGGCGATAGCTACAGGCGTACATCATTCTTGCGCTATCGATGCTGAATATCAGGTTTGGTGCTGGGGGAAAAACTCCGAAGGCCAATCTGGTACTGGCAGTATAAGCGCCAACATTATGCACCCGAAAAAAGTTGTCACGAGCGGCGCGCTTAACGGCAAATATGCCAAAGCAATATCTGTAACTGCCTATTTGCATACTTGTGTTATAGCTGGTCCATCGTTAGAAAATCGCTATGACGACTGGCTGTATTGCTGGGGCCAGGGCGATGAAGGAGAACTGGGGATTGGCAATACAGGTGTTCCGACTTACAGAACAGAGCCAGTAGCGGTTTCACGAGGCGACATACCGGAGGGTCATGTTTTTAAAGCCGTCGACGTCTCGGACAATACTTCTTGTGGCATTGCTGGTCTGCCCGATAGCCCAAGCGAAGATTGGGCATATTGTTGGGGAACAGAAGGCGCAGCCTGGATTGTCGCGTCGGGGGGCATCGTCAAAACCCCCAAGGCGTTAATGCGGGGGGGGGTACTGGCTGATAAAACAATTAAAAAAATTTCTAATGGTATGGAGAACAGCTGTGTTATAGCCAATGATAACAGGGCATATTGCTGGGGCGTTAATTCATATGGTAAATTAGGCACTGGCAATGTAACGAATTCTCTTGGTGTCGTGGTGGCAGTAAAAGGAGAGCTTGAGAATAGAGACGTCAGTGAGATAGTGGCGGGCTATTATAATACTTGTGCTATTTCCAGCGGCAAGGGTTATTGTTGGGGGGCTAATGCGTCTGGCCAAATAGGTGATGGCACTACAACACAAAAAAGGCTTCCGACGCCGATATTGACTACGTCACCCAGCCAGCTTCCTGGCACTGCCGTCTTAACATCAGTCGAAATCATGGGAGTTCACACTTGCGCAACAGACACCAGTAGGACCGTATATTGCTGGGGCGACAACGCGTACGGCAAGCTTGGCGATGGCACTGCCGCCTGGGAAAAAACAGTGCATATATACCCCAGATTGGCTCCTAGCTTCTAGTTTTTTGCACCAGAAAACCGAAAAAACCACAGTTGTTTTTTTTTGAGCGACGAACGATGCGGGTTGGCCTTCAGAATTATTTCTTCAGGGCAGTTTTCTTTACGGCTGGTTTGGCTGCTGCCTTTTTGGTCGCGGACGACTTGGTCGTGCTGGCTTTAGCAGTGGTTTTCTTGGTTGCAGGTTTAGTCTCCGCAGTTTTTGCACTAACTTTCTTAGTTGGCGCGGGAATTTTCACCCCAGCATCTTTAGCCAGCTTAGCAAAATATTTCATGCGCCTCGCGCTGGTGTTTTTGCTCAAAATATTCTTTTTGACCATGGTGTCGATTTTACTCTGGACTTTTTTCAGCCCCTCAAAAGTTGGCTTAGCCTCAAAAGCTTTGACAGCTTCTTTGAGCGCGCGCTTGACGCGAATGTTTTTGGCGTAGCGTTTTTTGTCTTGCCGCGCCTTTTTGATTGCAGATTTGATAATCGGCATATTATTCCTTTCGTAGGTAATCCTAAGACTTGGACTACGATTTAATTGTTATTGTCGCACCATTATAACCAATTGCCAGAGGAAAGTCAAGAGGTGGCAAAATTTGCTTTTTTATGCTTAAGCTAGTATAATTTAGCCTATGGATAACAAAAAGGCCTTGGATAAGGTTGTTGAAGCAATAAAAAATTCAAACAATGTCCTAGTAACCATTAACCGCAATCCTGACGTTGACCAGATTGCGGCGGCTATTGCTTTGAGTTTTGTTTTAGAAAAACTCGAAAAGTTCACCACCACGATTTTTAGCGGCCCTATTCCAGCGGCAGCGAAGTTTTTAGACCCAGAAAAGACTTTTTCTTCAGACATGGAAACTTTGCGCGATTTTGTGGTTTCTATTCATAAAGACAAAGTTGACAGATTGCGCTACAAACAAGAGGGCGATCAAGTTCGTGTGTATTTGACGCCGTATCGCACGACGATTTCGCAAGAAGATTTGGAATTTGAAAACGGTAATTATAACATCGACCTGGTGATTGTCATAGGCGCGGTTACTCAAGAAGATATGGATAACGCGATTATCGGCGCCATTCGTATTTTGCACGACGCTACTGTAGTGTCTATTAACACTGGCGGCACCGTGCCGTCGTATGCCAGTATTGGCTGGGCTGATCAAGAAGAAATTGCTTATTGTGAAATGGTGGCAGATTTGGCAGAAATTTTGGGCGAAAAAGAAATTGACGAACACACGGCGACCGCGCTTTTAACAGGTATCGTTTCGGCGACTGATCAATTTAAAAATATCAAGGCCAATCCAAAAGTCATGCAGTTGGCGGCGAAATTGATGAGTTTTGGCGCCAACCAACAACTGATTTCAATTAAACTTGAAGAAGGCATGAAAATTGATTTGCAACAACAGGGTCTGCCGCCGCCTCAACAGGGACCTCAACCAGGAGCTCAACAGGGGGCTCAACCCGAAATGAACCAAGGTCAAAATCCTCAGCCAGAGCAAAATCAAAATTCAAATCAGCCTGATTTGGGTCAAGGCCAAGATCAAGGCCAAAATCAGCAACCAGATCAAATGCAAAACTCGGAGCAAATTCAACATCAAGATCAAGATCAGACTCCGGCCCAAGATATGTTTGACATTCAAAACCAGACCTACCAAGATATTTCGCGGGGCGTTGAGACGACTACTAGCGCTGTTCATAACGCAAATAATAACTTGGCCATCAACAAGGCCGAAAATGATTATCAGCAACTTTCGGGGCAGCTTGACGTACACGGCGAAGGTGCGCCGCCAGAAGTGCAGCAACCTGAGCAGCCGCCGCAATTTGAACAACAGTCGCCTATGATGCAGCCGCCTATGGACGCGCCGATGCCTGGTGGAGAAATGCCCGCGCCGGTGATGCCGCCGCAGCCGCAACCCGAACAGCAACCAGAATTTCAACCGCCTCAACCCGAACAGCAGTTCCAACCGCCACCAATGGCGCCGCCTGTGAGTGCCAATGCACCATGGCCGCCAAAAATGGAAGATATGCAGCACGGTCGCGATTACGCTGATTACTACAACGCCACGCCGGCTCCCGTTCCGCCGCCAATTCCTGCTCAGCCCGAACAGTTACCCGTGCAACCACCTATGGACGCACCAGTATTTGGCGTAGATTCGCCAGCCTCTGCGCCACCACCAGACATGTCAATTCCTTCGATGGTAGAAGCTTCGATGCCGCCAATGCCCGCGCCCGATATTAACGTTGGTGGTATCCCAATGCCGCCGATGCCGCCAACTATCACGCCAGATTCGACCGGCAGTGTCATGAACGACTTGGCCAGCTACGCGCCGCCAGAAATTCAGGCACCTAATTTACCGCAGACCGAACCTAGCCAGGGTTTCTTCGCGCCGCCTGCGACGCCCACAGAAGCGCCCGCGCCAGTTGCTGTGCCGCAAGATATTACTAGCCGCAATTTTATGAGTGCTGATCCGAATTTGGACAATCCTGGTGGCATAATGCCAATAGAGGGCGACCAACAACTATCAGCAGAAACCGCCGCGGAAGTTGGCCCAATTCCAGAGCTGGCAGATTTGGGAAATATTGCTGCGCAAGCCTCAACCGAAGAACTCAGCAGCGACAGTGGTCGCGCGTCGTTTAATGTCTCGGAAGAGTTAGGGGACAGCCAAAGCGCGAATCCGTTTTTAATGCAAAATACGCCTGGTCCAGAGGTTAATGATCCATTAGCTCAACTACAACAATCAGATGCGCAAGCGCCGCCAGCAGAAGAAATTCCTAATAACCAGTTTAAAATTCCTGGTCAATAAACGGAGCATTAACGGGGATGGGACGCAATCTAAAAGTTAAAAAATATCGTCGCAAGCGCATTGTCAGCTGGAGTATTTTCGCTGTTGCTCTCTTGGCTGCGCTGACTATTATATTTCAAGTGTCCTGGCCTTACGATAAGTTTCTGCCGGGTCAGAAAATCGACGGACTAGACGTTGGCCTGAAAAACCACTCAGAAGTCAAAGAGCTTTTGGAACAGGAATATCGTGAGCAGACCGTAGATTTAAAGGTCAGAGACAGAATCATCGGCTCGACAACAGTGGACGAAATAGGTATACAAGTCAATTCCGAGCGGCAAATCGAAACTGCCGAATTTCCGCTCAAGCAGCGCATGATTCCGGGATATTTCATATACAAGATTTTTTTCCAGAACACTGGCGTGCCGCAATTGTCGCTTGATACCACTAAAACTACTGGCTATTTGGATCGTAATTATGCCACGGTCTGCACGGTGTCGCCGATTAACGCTACGATTGTAGTCGAAGACGACCGACTTAGGCTAAACGCCGATGAGCCGGGGTTGATTTGTGACGAGCGCAAAGTTATCGGTAATATTTTGGTGGAAGATTTGACTTTGGCGCATCCGCTCTCAGTTAAGTTGGACGGCAAGGAAATTGAAGCGTTGGTGCGCGAGAAAGATTTACGCGAGATTTTTGACATCACGCGGGCGCAATTGACCAACGGCATTGTTTTTGAAATAGATAGCAGCAAGACTATTTCCGCACGTTACAACGACCTGGTGAAGTGGCTAAATATCGAGACTGATATTTTTGGGCACGTTAAAATTTCTTATTCTGATGATAAAATCCGCGAATATTTAGACCGAACTATTTCGTCGTTCGTTAAACGTTTGGCGGGCGTAACAGTAGTGAGCGAGCACAATGGTATGGAAACTAGTCGCAAACTGGGCACCGAAGGGCGGGACTTAGATTACGACGCAATGATTATTGCCGTTAAAAAATATCTCGAGACTAATATTGATCCGGACACTAAATTGGCCGTAACTTCCAGGGTAACTTCTCCGATAGTGCGCTACAAACGTTCATTTAGCAAGAATATTGCTGGACTTGCGGCGTTGTTTAGTAATCGCTTGGCGGGCACCAATCACAGCCTAATTGTCGAAGACTTATCTGGCGGCGGCCTGAACAACGGTCATAATATTAATTTTCAATTTGAATCAAAAACTGCTAGCAAGTTGTTCGTGGCGTATTTTATGTATGATGAGCTGAAAAACAACACTGGAAATGTTACGGAAAGCTGTTTTTATAAAATTTTGAACAGTTACGATGTGGACTGTAAGAATAGTTTCATTAATAACCCTCAGGTGAATTTTGCTGGTAAAATGCAGTTGTTTAACGGTGCGGACTATCGAGACGGTAAGATAATAGTCAGCACTTTTGGTTTGGCAGCTCTGCTCTCAGCCATTCAGACTAATATCGGCGATCAGTCAGACAATTCGGGCGGAATTAAGCAGTTAGGGGCGAGCTTGATTGATACGGTGGCGCGAGAAGGCGCAGCTGCTATTATTAACGACGAGGCCGATCCCGTGGTAGCCGCGAGTATAGTAAAGCAAGGAAATGGCGCGCATATTATCGTGGCGGTTAACGGCGGCAGTCGAGAAAACTTAAAAGAGACAATAGCGCTGATCGACAGCTTGTTTACCCCAGATTTATAATATTGACAAATATAGAATAATATGATATAATGAAGGATGATACTATTAAGGTAAAAAATATGGTAAAATAAAGTACATGGCAAAAAAACGAGGGCCAGGCAGGCCAAAGGGCTCAACCAACAAAAAGAAAAATGACGACAAGAAAGACAACGTCTTCGCTCGTCAGATATTTGCGGTTTTTTTGGCGCTGTTCGCTGTTTTGACACTAGTCGGTTTGTTCGGTGCGGGCGGAGTGGCTTTGGTCAAATTAGGCGAAATTTTCCGCTTGATTTTCGGCTACGCTGCTTTCATTATGACCGTCGTGGTGTTTTGGCAGGCGATTCAGATTATCTTTCACCGCGAAGACAGCAAAATTTCCGCTGGTACCTGGATTTCTATTCTTGTTTTTTTGAGTCTCTTTGCTGGTTTGTTTCAGTTGATGCGCGCCGACCCCACCTCCAAAGAATTTTTGCTTGCTGGTGGTGGCATGGTCGGCTGGTTTTTGGATTATTTTTTCGTGCCAGTTATCGAAAAAGGAGTCTTGGCGCTTATCTACGTAGTTTTGATTTTGGTTTTGGCCATGTTCGCTTTCTCGATGTCGCCGCGCGATGTTTTCACCAAAATTGGCAATTTCTTCAAGCGCGAAGATAAGACCGAAAAAGAGAATAAAAAAGTTGCGCAAGAGTTGGCCAAACCAGCGGGGGAGCGTAAATTTGTGGTGAATGGTCGTTCTCCCGAACTAAAGCCAGAAAAGCGAAAACTGCTCAGGAAGAACGATATTCAAGAAGACGACGATGACGATCAAGCACCAGAAAAGCCCGCAGTCGCTCAAGTCAACAATACTAATTGGAAGTTTCCCAGCGACAAATTGTTGAACAACGTGCCGTACAAACCGCACTCTGGCGACACCAACGAAATCGCTAGCACCATTGAATCAACTTTGGAGGAGTTTAAAATCGGTGGCGTAGTCGAGGGTTACAACACTGGCCCACGGGTAACGCAATATTTATATAAACCGCAGGCAGGCATTGCCATGGGGCGCATTTCGGCTTGCGCGGACAACCTGAAATTTAATTTAGGCGTTAAATCTCTGCGTATCGAAGCGCCAATTCCGGGCGAAAAATACGTTGGCATTGAGCTACCAAATGACAAACCGTCGTTTGTCAGCATGCGTTCGATTATGGAGTCGCGTGAGTGGAAGGATGCCACCAAACCACTAACTTTCGTGGTAGGCAAAGATATTTCTGGTAAATCCGTAGTTTTGGATTTGCAGGATATGCCGCACTTATTGATTGCTGGTACGACGGGCTCTGGTAAGTCGGTGATGCTGCACACCATCATGGCGTCGCTACTGTTTCGTAACACGCCAGATGATTTGAAAATTATCATGATTGATCCAAAGGGTAACGAAATCGCTCAGTTTTATGAGGGCATGCCGCACTTGATTGCTCCAGTGGTGAAGGGCGTGAGCAAGGAAGAAATTGCCAAGTCGGTCAAGATTTTGAATTGGGCGGTCGAGGAAATGAATCGCCGTTACGACATTTTCGCGGACAAGGGCGTCAAGGATATTAAATCGTTCAAAAAGAAATATCCAGAGGAGAAAATGCCGTACATTGTCTTCGCTAATGATGAATGGACGAGCTTTATGGACTCTGCGCGTGCCGAGCGTGAAACCCTGCAGACTGCGGTGCAGCAGCTAGCTTCTAAAGGGCGAGCCGCTGGTTTTCACGAAATTATTATGATGCAGGCGCCACGGGCTAAATATATACAAGGTGCGCTGAAGGCTAATATCCCCGCGGGTTTTGCGTTCGCGGTATTGAACAAGATGGAGTCTAATCAAATTATTTCACAATCTGGTGCTGAGCAGTTGATGGGTAAGGGCGACATGTTGATGAAGACGGTCGAAATTAAAGATCCAATTCGCGTGCAGGCTGCGGTGATTGAAGACAAAGAAGTCGATGAAATTGTGGGGTTCTTGCGTCAGCAATCGCCAGCGCAGTACGATGAGGGGCTTATGGAAATGCTAGCCAAAAAAGACACTGGCGCGGCCGGCAGCAGCGGTGGTGGCAACAGCGAGTATGATAGAGCGGTAGAGTTGGTGGTGGGCGAAGGTAAAGCTTCGACGTCGTTCTTACAGCGTAAAATGCGCATTGGCTACGGCAAGGCGGCAGCGTTGATTGACGAAATGGAGGCCAACGGCATTGTCGGCCCGCAGGACGGTTCGCGGCCGCGCGAAGTGCTGGTCAGTTCGCACGAAATCGATATTGAGACGAGCGAATAATTTTCTAACTTTTTTGGAACAACAGAGAAAAAACCATTAATTAGCACTCTTGACACGTGAGTGCTAATTTGTTAAACTGGAAGAGAAATTAGCAGTCGCGGTATGTGAGTGCTAATATAGAAAAGATAATAAACCAATTGAATAATGTAATAAAGGAGGAAAATTATGGGTAAAATTATCGGAATTGACCTTGGTACGACTAACTGTGCCATGTCATATCTTGTGGCGGGCAAGCCAGAAGTAATTACTAATGCAGAGGGCAACCGCACGACGCCTTCGGTGGTCGCGGTTAAAAACGGCGAACGCCTGGTTGGTGCGACTGCTCAAAAGCAGCGCGTTACTAACCCTAAGAATACTATTTATGGTATCAAGCGCTTGATCGGGCGGCAGTTTAAAGACGCCGAAGTGCAAAAAGACATCGAAATTAGCCCGTTTGAGATTAAGAAAATCAAAAACGGCGTGGGCGTAACCATGGATGGCAAAGACTACACGCCGGAAGAAATTTCAGCGATGATTTTGAGTAAACTAAAGGCTGATGCCGAAGCGTTCTTGGGCGAGCCAGTAACTGAGGCAGTTATTACCGTGCCGGCTTATTTTGATGACTCTCAGCGCCAAGCTACTAAAGATGCCGGTAAAATTGCTGGCTTGGAAGTGAAGCGTATTATTAACGAGCCGACCGCTGCGGCCTTGGCGTACGGCCTAGAGAGCAAAAAAGAAGAAAAAATCGCGGTTTTTGACTTGGGCGGCGGCACTTTTGATATTTCGATTCTTGAATTGGGCGATGGCGTGTTTGAGGTTAAATCAACCAACGGCGATACGCATTTGGGTGGCGAAGACTTTGACAACCGCATCGTAAAATATCTGCTGGAAGAAATTGACAAAGAATATCGCATTGATTTGAAAGACAATGAAGTGGCTTTGCAACGTGTCAAAGAAGAAGCCGAAAAAGCCAAGAAAGAGTTGTCGAGTGCTACTGAGGTAGAGATTAACATGCCGTTTTTGGCTCAAACGCGTAGTGGCGACCCCATTAATTTTGAGACTAAGCTGACCCGCGCTAAGTTGGAAGACCTAGTAAAAGACCTGGTTGATGCGACTGCCGATCCATGCATTAAGGCCTTAAGGGACGCTGGTTTGAAAGCTAGCGAAATTAACGAGGTGGTTTTGGTTGGTGGTATGACGCGCATGCCGGCCGTGGTTGAAAAGGTTAAAAATATTTTTGGCAAAGATCCGCTGAAGGGCGTGAATCCAGATGAAGTAGTGGCCATTGGTGCGGCTGTTCAGGCTGGTGTGCTAGCGGGTGATGTCAAAGACATTTTGTTGCTGGACGTGACACCGTTGACGCTCGGTATTGAAACCGCTGGCGGTATTCGCACTGCCATGATTGATCGCAACACGACTGTCCCGACCAGCAAAAGCCAGGTTTTCTCGACCTACGCGGACAACCAGCCGCAAGTAGAGGTTCATGTTTTGCAAGGCGAGCGCGAAATGGCTGGCGACAACAAAAGTTTGGGCATGTTCATTTTAGGCGGCATCGCACCAGCGCCACGCGGCATACCGCAAATTGAGGTTACTTTTAGTATTGATGCCAACGGTATTCTCAGCGTTTCGGCCAAAGACAAGGGAACTGGCAAAGAAAACAGCATCACCATTCAGAATTCTGGTAACCTTTCTAAAGATGACATTGAAAAAGCTCAGAAAGAGGCCGAGGCCAACGCCGATGAAGACAAGAAGAAGAAAGAATTGGTCGAGGCGCGGAACATCTTAGAGAATACTATTTATCAGGCTAAGAAAATGCCAGATGAATATAAAGATAAAATTTCTGATGATGACAAAAAAGAAATCGAAGAGGCGGTCAAAAAAGCTGAAGAAAAACTAGAATCAGAAGATAAAGACGAGCTTGATGCGACTTTCAAAGAATTGTCGGAAACCTTGCAGAAGATTGGCGCAAAACTGTACGAAGCGGCGGCCAAAGAAGAATCAGAAAATGCAGGCGCTGAGGAGGACACTGCGGGCGACGAAAAAACCAAAGTCAAGCGCAAAAAAGCCAAAGCCGACGACGAAGCTGTCGAAGGCGAGGTGATTGACGAGAAAAAATAACGTGTCCCGCGGCGCGCAGTCGTAACACGAAGTATATCTCTTCATTAAAAAAATAGCCGCTGCCTTACGAGCGGCTATTTTGCTGTAATTTCACACTTTCGTTCTTTTGAACTCGTCAGCGCAGACACACATCTACGGAGTGTAAATTCGGATGAGCTGCGACATTATTGCCGCAGCTCGTATCTACACTTGCGAAGTCGCTCAAGCCGGCAAATAAGCTGGCCAGATAACCTCGTTTGGCGTGCCATAACCAGCGCTAACGATAACTTCGTCAGGTCTGACATGCATATCAGTCTTCCACGGCCAGGGAGCGCGCTTCATGTTGGCGGCTCTGGCCGCATCATACAGAACGCCGCTGGGGTGATAATTGACCCCAAGATAGATCGGTCGCTCCGCATCTAATGTTAGGAGCCTGACAATCATTTCCGCAAGTTCGGTTTCGAACTTGTCAAGGGTCTCAGGACTTTGTTCGTCTGTTCCTGCCGTAATCAACAACATGGTACTCATGTTCATTTCCTCCCCGTTGTCAAAAACGGGGTTTTCCAGTGCTCTGCGCCACCACTTGGCGGCGGCTTCTGCTGCTGTCGCACACGCCTTGATGTCGTCGTCGGTGATCATACGGTCACGTCCTTTCTGTGTAGATTTCTCTCCGAATTAAGTTGCAATTTTGACGCAGCTATAAAAAACATTGCCAAAATACTAGCGTAAATTGTATCATATTTACAATTAAAAGTCAATATACTTTGATAAAAATTGTTGGGTCACCAGCTAAGCATATGAACTTATTCCCTCAGTCAAGAAAATGGTTTATGTTTGACTAGAACTCTATATTGTGATAAAATGCAGTTAAGTTCCAAACGGGAGCCCAGTTTAGTGCAAATTCTTTAATTGTGCACGTACATTTTGAGAGGGTGTGATTTATATGTCAGATCTACGAGAAAAGTTCGTTGTTGGCAACTGGAAGGAGAAAATTCCTCCGGGTGGTTTTGAATACTATGTTTATAAACTGAACAAGTTTATGCAAACGCGGAGAAGTTTTTCTATGTGTACGCCTACTGTGGTGATTTGCCCAGGTGATGTATTTATCGACAGCATGAAAAGACAGGCAAAGTGCTTTCAGGTTGGTGCGCAGAACGTGCACGCTGACTTGGCTGCGGACAGAGCTTATACTGGCAGAAGCACAGCTGACGCACTTGCTTGGGCTGGCGCCAAGTTTTGCATAGTTGGTCATTCCGAATGCAGGCGTGATTTTGGTGAGACAGAAGATCTTATTGCTCAGAAAGTAATTGAGCTGCTAAGGTGCAGTGCGGACCTAATCACTCCAATTATTTGTGTTGGGGAAGACGACTGGGTTCGGGAAGAGTCTGACGAGGCGGCGGAACTTTTTGTCAGAGGTCAGGTAAGGCACATCTTGGAGAGTATGCCGGAAAAATTGGTTGAGTGGGTTATGATTGCTTACGAGCCGATTTGGGCTATTGGCACAGGCAAAGTGCCGACGCCAGAGCAGATCGCCAGTATGGCGAACGCTATTGGCGTTGAGCTGTTCGCCCACTCTGATGATTCTGTCGACGAACTTCCACCGATACTCTACGGTGGTTCAGTGAACGCTGGTAACGCAGCCGAAATTGCCGATATCGAAGGCATTGACGGAGTGTTAGTCGGCGGTGCATCGCTTGACGGCAAGACCTTTGGACAGATTATCAGGGAATATTGCCAGTAGAATTGGTGCTCAAAATGGGACGGCCTGCTAGAAATAGCAGGCCTTTTTTTCTTGTCCGATGTTCAAGCTCAGGTATATTTATGATATAATCAAGGGGTATGTATAGTCCAACAGATCTTAAAAAAGGCACAGTGGTGCAAATTGACGGCGAGCCATATCGCGTGGTTGAGTACGCCCAAAAAGTCATGGGGCGCGGCGGCTCAATTGTCAATGTTAAAGTTAAAAACTTAGTCAGCGGCGCGGTTATTCCCAAGACCTACAAGGGTCAAGAAAAAATCGAAGCTGCCGAAGTGTCTAGTCAGCCAGGGCAGTATCTTTATGCTGATGGGGCCGATTTATTTTTCATGAACCCTGAGAACTTTGAACAATTTCAAGTGGCGTCTGAGGTTAACGAAGACGTGCCAAAGTTTATCCGCGAGGGCGAAAGTGTTACGTTGCAGTTTTTTAACGGCAGCGTGATTAACATTGAAATGCCGACCACAGTTAATCTGACGGTCGCGCGTACTGAATCAGTCGTCAAGGGCGACACCACTTCGAGCGTCAACAAGGACGCCGAACTCGAGACGGGCACCGTGGTTAAAGTGCCAGCCTTTATCAAAGATGGCGACCTGCTAAAAATTGACACTCGCGACGGCTCTTATGTTGAGCGCGCTAAGGGTTAGTGTTTGAATCTTCGTAAACATCGGTAAGGTGAAAATCATCAAAGCGCGCGGGAGTGGACTCGCGCTGGTTTTGGTAATGGCTGCCGATGGTGGTTTCGCCGTAAGAGACCAACGCTTCGCGGTCCAAACGCTCAAAAGCAAACTGGCCAATTTTCATACCGGGCTTCAGCTCAATCGGTAGTTCGTTATTGTTTTTAAGCTCCACGGTGATATTTCCTTGAAATCCTGGGTCAACAAAACCAGCGGTAATGTGGGTTGCCTGGCCAATTCGCCCCAGCGACGATTTGCCCTCAAAACGCGCCAAAATATTATTAGCCAGCGTTACGTGCTCAAAAGTTGAGCCCAAAATAAAATGATCAGGCTGCAAAATAAAAGTTTCGCCTTGTTCAATAATCTGTTGATAAGTCAGGCCGATTTGTTCTTCCCAAGGTTTGACCGAAGGAAATTCCTCGCTGTTAAAGCGGGTGATTGTTTTGTCTAGCACCACGTCGATTGAGGCTGGTTGCAGCATTTTATTCAGCGCGACCGCTGTTTTATGGCTAGGGTCAATCTCGCGAATTTCTTCAGCAGCCAATTGCTGTTTCTGAAATTTGGCAAAATCTTCGCGAAAGGCTAAAACCTCTCGGGCGTCATCTGTCGAGTAGGGCGTCAGTTTAATAGAGCCGTCGATCAAACAACGCAAAATATCACCGTCTGATAGACCACCAGGTTTTGGATTGTCGTTCATTGGGGCTTAGTTTAACGAATTTAAAGCATATTTGCAATGGCTATCTTGCGCAGTCTTGACTTTTAAGCAAAAGCGTGATAGAGTGGGTACATGAATAATTCAACACAAACAGCTCAAACAACAAACACTAGTGATAATAGCGAGATCACAGAAGATAAACTCGCCGAGATTGTTGCCGCCAAAGACGCGGCTATGAATCCAGAACAGAGGGCCGCCTTAGAAGCCAAGGCAATAGCGTGGGGCGCATCGCCCGTCGAAGAAGTAACTAACAAGGTCAATGCTGAGTTGAGTCAGGCTGGGATTGGTCGCGTTGACTCAGACAAGGTTGATGCCATAACAGTAATGAACAGAGACGCTGGTAAAAACAATGCAGAAGAGATTGCCAACCAGGTAGTTGCCAGTGAAGCAGCTTACGAGATGATGAGCAATCCATCACAGCCAGTTGCCGACAGCCTGTACGACAAATACGGCAATGCAGCAGTTGATGCAAAGAACGTCATTCGCGATGGCAGCGGCCTAGACAACTTAGCGCTGGCGGGCAAGATGATTAGTGAAGCCGAGCCGCCAGGACAAACTGCCGACGAGGCGCGAGCAGAGCTAACGGTCAAGTCCCAAGACGGCCAACTGAGCGGACAAGAACAGGCTACGGCAGATTTTTTGGGCGTTGACACCGAGCAGGAAGCGCAAAGCGACGAAAGTATTGAGGGCGTCAAGGAGCAGATTACCGAGTTGAACCAAAAGATCGCCAGTGAAGGCGGGCAGGTGGTTCAGTTTGAGGATTTTTCTAAGATGATCAAACTAAAAGACCAGCTCGTCGAATTAGAGACCAAGAACCTAGCCAAAACCAACCCGAACCAGAGTCTTGTTGCAGCTCAGTCAACAGAAACTAAGAGCGAAAACATCGCTGCGCTCAGGGCTCAAATTGATAAACTTCATGAAGCTGCTGAATTAGCAACCAAACAAGCCGAGCAAGAGGCGCTACCAAAAGCTGCTTAAAACCCAGAACATTAAAAAACCTACAACAAAAATCCCCGCATGAGTTACCTCAAACGGGGTTTTTGTTCGCTTTTCAGGCACAAAGTTCTAGCCTTCTTAAAATGTCCGCATGGACTTCCGCCAAAATCTGTTCAGGCGACTGGAGCGCATCAATCAAAATGATTTTATCAGCGCCAAAGTCAGGGTTATTTTGAAGAAGCGCAACAGCCTCGTCGTAGCCTTGATGCACCAGCTTATGGAATTTTTGACCCTCAAGATCAAGTCGATCCATCTTCTTGGACGTTCGACCTTGCACGCGCCTTAATGATTCCTCGACGGGCAGCCACAGGTAATATATCACACTCGGCAGCACTGAATAAACTTCTAGCTCAGCGTCTTGGTTTGTCATCTTTAGATAACGCCCAAGCATTCTTAGATGATCTTGTAAAATCTCATTCATGCCAATACCGCCACGCACTCCTTGATATACTATACTCGACAAAAAGCATCGATCGGAACCAATAGGAATACCTGCTAACAACTTAGGAAGCACCACATTATTAACGTGTTCTATCCGCGCCGATAACATCAGTAACTCCTCTGTGATGGGGTGCATGGCTGGTAAACTCGGGTCAAGCATGACGTTCCGAATCGACTCAGCCACTGGCGTTCCCCCTGGCTCACGGGTGAAGTAAATCTTGTCGTTGAGCAGGGCCTTGAGGCCGTTGAAAAGCGTGGTTTTGCCCGATCCGTCAGCGCCTTCAAAGGCGAAAAAAGGAACGTTAATCATATCGATCACCTACTTAAATCTTGCGAGTTAGCTTAATGCCAGCGTTCCAGAAACATTTTTCCGAATCAAGACACGTATAGTCGTTAAACGTACAACGCGCTCCGTTGCCGTATTTTCTAAATCGCTTTGGCTCGGTCAAGCGGTACCACGAAAGCGTTTCCAGTGTTTGCTGCTGAATTTCCAACTGCGCAGCAGAGCACAGGCGCTCTTTCATTTTAGTAATGAATGCTTCGCACGTGCCGCATTCGTTAATCGGTACCATCTGTCCTTGCGGATAATTATGCCCAACCGACTGCAAATCCGTTTCCCATTCCTTGCGCATTTCATCGGGCAATATGGGCGGGAAAAAGAAAGATTGTCCGTCGTCTGGTTCCGTTGGCCGCAACATATTGTAACTGATTGTACGATGACGATGTGCTTGTCCCAGTTGAGCAAATGAGCCCATATAACTGGTTGAATAACTATCGCTGTAATGCCGATTGACCGCATGATCGCCAAATAGGCGAAGTTTGCGCTGCTTGCGGTTGCTCATAGCGCGCGCGTCCAGCATGCCCAAATCTTCAACTTGCTCAACAAACTCGTTCATAGCTTCTGCCAGTCGCGTTTCAAAGGGCGTTTTGTTTGACCTGTTGATAAAATCAATCATCATGCCAACAATACGATTCCATTGAATCCACGGTGCAGTGTGAATCATGAACGTTTGCGTGAAAACACTGGTAACATAACGAGCGTTTTCTTGGGCAAGTTTGAGTATACGAGTGTCAACAGCTTTACGAACCGCCACAAGGTCTTTAGGATCTTGAGTCGTAAAGTCCACGCGGGCTTTTCTTGCTTCAGCCACAATAAAATCCTCGTTGTACTCATCTCGAATTAGGTCAGTAAATCGACCCAACCACTTACCATAGAGTTTTGCTTCAAGTTCTGAGACGCCGTTTTCTGGGCAGAACTTAGTGTAACGAGCGGATTTTTCCGAAGTGCTACATTGTTGTTCGTTGTTCAAAACCATCATCAGAATTTTCGGCGCGACAATCTCCAGGCCAATATGAATATGCTCATACGGCGTTGCGTGCTCGTTGCCCCCCCCTGAACCGTCATCTGGCCCTAGGGTACGCCACTCGCGACGCTTGGTTTTTGCCGGGTCTTCGTTTTGCAGTTTTGTCCAACCTTCCTGGTCATAACATTCTCCAGCAACTCTAGCACCATGTTCAATGATAGCCCTAGAGTTTACTCTAACAACGCCGTCATCTTCTTGCATCTCCAAAAACTTCTGATTAGTATGCTCTGGTATGACGGTTAACAAAACAGTCATAATAATCACATCCTTTCGTTGGTTGTACTAGTTTTACAAAATTAAAAGCGAACTGTTAATGTTCGCCCACCTATTTGCTATAATAACATTAATGAACGATCAAACAAAGCATAAGAAACTTCGTCTCGACCATCTGTTGGTGAATAAAAAACTTGTTCGCTCTCGGAGTCAAGCTGAAAGTTATATTCGCTTAGGCAAGGTTTTAGTTGACGGACGGGTGGTAGATAAGCCAGGGTTTTTTGTGGGCGAAAACGCCGAAGTGGAGCTTAAACAGCAAGTGCAATATGTCTCGCGAGCGGGGCTGAAACTGGAGTCAGTCGCGGCCGTTTTAGGCTTAGATTTTCAGGGTAAAACCGTGTTAGATGTTGGCTCATCGACGGGCGGTTTTACTGATTTTTCTCTGAAGAACGGCGCTAAAAAAGTGATTGCTGTGGAGGTCGGTACTCGTCAAATGGTGGCAGAGCTAGCGCGGGACAGGCGAGTAGAGTTGCACGAAAAAACCGACATTCGTGATTTTACGACGGATGCGGCGATTGATGTGGTGCTGGCCGATGTTTCGTTTATCTCACTTCGAGAAATTTTGCCTAAAATCAAAGAGCTAACAAGCGCGGTAACGGAAATTTGCGTTATGGCCAAACCGCAGTTTGAAGCGGGCCGAGGGCAGGTCAGTAAGGGAGTAGTGAAAAACGAGCGTGCGCGCCGCGAGATTTTGAAAAATCTAGAAGTTTGGTTTCAAGATCACGGACTTAGAGTGGTCGCCAAGGCAGATTCTCAGGTTTCTGGCGAAAAGGGAAATCTGGAGCGATTTTATATATTGCAAGTTGTCAAATAGCTTGCGTTTTTTAGCGGTTTGGTTTAAAATTGAGCTAAGGAGAATAATATTTTTCAAATCAAAGGGGACTTAAAAACAATGACAAACCATAACAGCCCACCTAGTGGCTCGAGCAACAACAGCGCAGAAGACGCAACTGTTAATACTAACGAAACCGCCAGCGAACAACGT
>Ga0082212_10005394_pt1 | contig 17437 bp, 5 predicted proteins | sample TergutNt197P3_FD_71548 | JGI IMG/M metagenome (GOLD analysis project Ga0082212, IMG submission 71548) | Neocapritermes taracua P3 segment gut microbial communities from Petit-Saut dam, French Guiana - Nt197 P3 | ecosystem: Host-associated > Arthropoda: Insects > Digestive system > Gut ... | reverse complement strand
AATGCGGGGCGGCGGGGGAAATTAATGGGGCGCAAGGCAAAGCCTTGCATTTATTCTGAATGGCAGGGCGGAAGCCTTGCGCCCCGGCATTTCACTTGGGCGCTGGATGTTCCTTGCTGGATATTGGGTATTCTATTTCAGCAGCAGCACCGTGCCGCCGAGCTTCTTCAGGGTGATGTCGGAGAAGGTGGCGGTCTGGAACATCTGGGCGGGGGTGCCGGGGGCGCACACGCCGAAGCCGATGTAGAGGTCGCTCCCGAATATCCCGGCGGTGTCGTCGAAGGAGTAGGGCTCGTTGGAGTCGTCGAGCAGGGGCGCCCACGGGGAGGCGTCGTCGGCGCGGTAGGCGAAGCTGAACACGCCTTTGGTGCGCTTGATGCGCAGGCGGGCGGGGTTCAGCAGGGGGCCGCTCCAGCGGAAGGCGTCGCCGATGTTCGCGTCGGGCTCCAGGCGTTGCTTGACGTTGAAGCCCCCGTCGTTGCTGGTGGCGATGGTGGAGAGGGCGAGGAAGGGGCTTCCGCAGGAGAGCTCGTTGCGCAGCATGAGGAAGGCCTTGCCGGTGTTGAAGGAGGGGCTGATGTCCATCTCGACCGTTGCCTCGAACACGAACTCGTGCAGGGGGAGGCGCTGCCACACGAAGTGGAAGGATTCGGTGTTCCCGCCCAGCTCGCTGGCGGCGCTGGCGACGGTGAGGGTGCCGTCGGGGGCGAGGGTGTGCCAGCCGAGGCGCTGGGCGCGGAAGGTGCGGCCCTGCCACGGGGGGGTCTCGGTGAACACGCCTTCGTTGGGGGGCGGGGGAAGGGGCAGGAGCTGGGTGGCGGGGATGAGGGCGCGGTCCACGGCGCCGCCCCATTCGAGCTTCATCGCCTTGCCGCCGCCCTCTTGGAAGTAGTCGATGCGCAGGGTGTGTTCACCCGCCGTGAGGTGGGTGGTGGCCTCGTCGGTCGTGGCGCCGCGCGTGCGCCAGTTGTTGATGAGGTAGTTGCCGTCGATCTGAAGCACGATGCCGTCATCGCTGGTGAGGTAGAAGGTGTAGTCGCCGGTGAAGGGGACGATGAGTTTGCCGGTCCACACGATGCGGAAGTCGCTGACGGAGTTGGGTATCTCTTCGCGGACTTGGCCGGCGAGGTTCCAGTCGGGGGCGGGCTCGAGGAACTCACCGGCCCATGCCTCGGCGGGGTTGTAGGCGAGGAAGTAGTTGGTGTAGTAGGTGGCGGTCAGGCCGGTGCCGTAGCCGGGGGTGTAGGCGACGATGTCGTAGGTGTCGGAGTGGGCGACCTCCTCGGGGCTTGCGCCGCGCACGGCGGTGACGCGGTAGTACGCGCGCTGGCCTGCGGTGAAGGTGGCGTCCGTGAACGTGCCGCCTGGGGTCGTCCCGAGCGTCGTCGCCCAGGTCACGCCGTCGGCGCTGCGCTCGATGCGGTAGCCGTCCTGCGCGGTGCCGGTCTCCCAGTCGAGGCGGATGCCGTTCGGCTGGATGGAGAGGCCCACGGCGGTGGGCGCGGTGAGGGTGTCCTGGCTCGCGGCGGGGTTCCAGCCGTAGAGCTCGAGCTCGGCGATGTTGCCGTAGAAACCGTCCTGATTATTCCACTGGACGAAGATATAACGGAAGGGTTCTTTAATCACTGTGGGCTGGATGGTGTATTGGTTGTTCATGCCTCCGGCGAAGGAGGCTAGGCGGGTGAAGTTGTTCGTATAGTCGGGGTCGTTGGAGCCGCGCAGCTCCGCACCGTTGAGCCGTTCCGAAAAGTTTGAGCGCGGCATAAAGCGCATGTAGTCGATGCAGCAAGCCTGGCCGAGGTCCACGCCGACGGCGGGGTTGCCGACCGCTGGGGACGTGTCGGGGGAAGTTGTGGGATCGCCGTCGAACATATTCGTGACTTCGTAATTGCTACTGTAAGGGACGTATTCCTGTCCGAGTACGGTCATGCCGGGCTTGACCTGCGTGAGGTCACTCCAGTCGCGCTCGAGGCGTTCGGCGGGGATGTAGATGGCGTAGCCGCCCGGTGCGCCTTCGAGGAGCGCGGTGCCGGTGTCGAAAAGCGAGGCGGTTTTGTAGTAGTAGCGGATGCCGGGGGTGATGGCCGTGTCCGTCCACGTCATGGCGCCGAGCGCGACGCCGTCTGGGGTCATCAGCGTGTAGGGACCGCCGGGGCTGGTGGCGCGGTACACCATCACGGAGGAGATGAGGGACGGCACGTCGTGCAGCCGCCACGTGAGGACGGCGTAGGCGTTGGTGATGTCCGAGCTTGCGATGCTCAAGCTGGTGGGCGGAAACGGAGCTGCGTCCCCCTGCGCGAACTCGATTTCCGAGACATCGCCCAACCCGCCGTCCGGCGGGTAGTAACGCGCATAACGGGCCATCACCGACAGACCTATGTCAAACGCGACCTCCGTGATGACATCGACCGGCGGCTGGTTCGTCACCGTATAGATGACGGTCGCGTTCACGAAGTCCGGGTTGTCCGCGACCTCGAACACGCCGTTGATCATACGCGCGGGAAATCCGCGCCTCGGTACGTAGCGTATCCCCGTGATTTCCCTTTCGCGCCCAAAGTCAAGACCAGACCAGAAGCCCTCGCCTGAACCGTTGACCTCCGTCATGATGTTGCCGTCGAACGCGTGCGTGCCGGGGTTGCCCGTGTTATTCCATGCGCCAGGTGTGCCGATCCACTGCCCTGGCGCACCGTTGCGGGCGACGGCCGTGATGTTCGTCCACGCCGACGCGCCCGACACGTTGATGGCGCGGACGCGGTACTCGGCATCCGTGTACAGCATGAGCGACGCGTCGCAATAGTTCATGCTCCAGGCAACCCCCTCCGTGGCGTAAACGAAGGTGAGCGGCGAGAAGTCCCCCTCATGCGCGATCTTCCGCTCGATCTCGTACAGGATGGCCGACGACGGGGCCGCCGCCCAGCGCAGGTTCATGCGCCAGTTGATGACCTCGCCATACGTCAGCTCGGGCGTGTCCGGCGGCGGCTCGCCCGGGTCCATCGGGTCCGCGCCGTAGAACTCCACGCGCGTGAAGTCCCCGCCGCGCGAGTCGTACATCGTGCATTGGAGGCGCACGAACGTGAACGCGTTCGTGGCGGCGGCGGGGTTGCGGAAATGTTCGTCGCGGAAAAGCTCGGGGTTCCAGTCAGCCGGGGGCTGCAGCTCCCAGAGCGTCACCGCGTCCGAGAAATCGCTCTCGTTCGCGCCCTGCACGAGCGTGCCAGGCACACGCCGCGCATAGCCGTTACGGCCGCGGTAGCGGATGCCGGTGATGAGCTTCGGCGATTCGAGCTCGAAGCCCACCCACGCGGCTTGGCCGTTGTTCGCGTCGTAGAACGTGTTGTTGTTCCCGTCGAACGCGCACTCGGGGGCGTAATCAGGGTTATCTTGGTAATGCCCCCCGCCATCATGCAGGACGACAATCGCCCCCTGCTCGTTCGTCACCGCGTAATTGTTCAGCAGCTGGTTGACCCACTGCGCCCGACACGTTGCCGCAAGCCCTGCGGCCGTAATCATCAGTACCACCACTCGATATGCTTTCATTTCATTCCTCCAGTAGAATAACACAGATAGCATAACACGTGCGCAGGCCCCGCGCAAGCTGATTTTTAGCCGCAGACTTTATGGAGTAAGGTTCGTGCTTTCCCTTCCCATGCGGATATGGTATCCTGACTTTTTCAACTGGAGGAGGGGGGAAGATGAGGAAGACAATGTTGTGCGCGTTTGCGCTGGTGTTCGTGTGCGGGGCGGCGAGCGCGGAGACGTTCAGCCTGCGCGGGTTCGGGAAGACGGATGCGCGGTTCTCGGAGGAGGGCGGGGTGTCGGTGCTGACGCTGCGGGCGGAGAGCGCGGAGAAGGCGAAGCTGTGGCAGGCCAAGTATCTCTCTGACATGACGAACACGATCGGCAAGGCTTCCGTCAAGACGCTCAACGCGCGTCCGATGAACACGCTGGCCAAATACTTTCAGGCAGTGGACCTTGGCGACAGGGCGGGCTATGCCGCCGCAATCCGCGAGGGCAAGACCGTCACCATCCTCACCGCGCCCACGGAGGTAAGCCTCATCGCCGTCGCTGACAAGAAGGGGGCCACCTCCCTCAACACGTTGAGCGCGACCGCCATCCCGACGTACATCAACGGTTGGGATCAGCACGCGTTCCGTTTTTATTATTGGGCGGGGCAGAAGCCGCAGGGCGTGAAGGAGTATGACGCGCTGCAGGAGTTCGATTTCATGAGCGGTAAGTCGGGCGTGATTTTCTGGACGGCGCCGCACCGTGCGGATCGCGCGGAGGGCATCGATGACGCGAACCAGTGGAACTGGGCGTTCGATGCGGCGACGCGGCGGGATGTGCCGGTCGTGCTGAACCTGTCGGTCGCGGAGACGGTCTCGATCGGCAATGCGTACCGTGAGGAGAATATGCAGCACGCGCCGAATTTCGCGGGGACGTACCTGCGCCTGATGCAGCCGGGCCATTCGGGGGGGACGGTGTTGAGCTGGGCGTCGGACACGGGGCGGCACCGCTTGTTGAGCGGTCTGCAGGGCACGCTCAGGAAGTACAACACGGATGCGGTGATAGACATCCTCGAGCCGCACGGCGAGTTGAACCACGGGGACTGGACGGTGCTCATCGAGCATGGGCCGCTGGTGGACAAGAGTTTCCGCGCGTTCTTGAAGGAGCGTTACGGCTCGCTCCGCGCGGTCGAGAAGCGTCACGGCAAACCTTACGGCAAGTGGGACAATGTGTGTTTGCCGGAGATTGCGGAGTTCGCGGGCTGGGGGTCGCAGGCGGTGGGCATCGAGGGCGACTGGAAGGTGCATTACCCCGCGCTGAAGGAGGGCGGGCGCAGGCCGGGGCTGAGCGTGGAGAACGACATTCGCGCGGCGGCGGAGACGGACCCTGCGCTGTTCGCGGTGGATTGCGATGACTCGCAGTGGCGCGTGCTGTACAAGATGTCGGGCAGCGACGAGGGGCTGTTCCACCCGAAGCAGCCGGCGGTCGTGCGGCGCACGTTCCAGTGGAAGGCGAGGCCCGGCAAGCAGTGGCTCTACCTGTGGGATTTGAACACGGCGCACGGCCAGCAGGTCAGCATCCACATCAACGGCAAGGAGGCGGGGCGCAGTGAAATCCCGTTCGCCACGCCGCACTGGATGGTGTGCGAGGTGAGCGGCCTGTTGAAGGAGGGCGAGAACCTGATCGCGGTCTCGCTGCCGAACGGGTTCATCGGCTACCGCGCCTACATCACGCCCGACGCGCCCGCGGCCTACCCGTACTTCCCCGGCAGCCTCAACGCGCTGTGGGCGGACTTCAGCGACTGGCAGGGCTGGAGCCGCGAGAAGGCCGTCGAGCAGGGCGTCGCCATGATCCGCGAGGCCGAGCCTGACAAGCCCATCATCTGTATGTCGCCCGACCACTACGTCAACCAGCTGCGCGAGATCTGCCGCAAGTACGGCGCGCGCTTCCACAACACCGGCTACATGGCCGCGTGCCACGCCGAGTACCTGCCCATGCTCATGCGCGGCGTGGGGCTGCCCTTCTCGCTCGAGCCCGGCGGCTCCGCGCAAGACCTGCCCGAGTTCAAGCGCTTCCTCGGCTACTACCTCACCGAAGGCGTCAACGCCATCCACTACTTCATCCACGTCGGCATGGTGCTGTGGAACCCGCCCATCCGCGAGCACTTCGAGAAAACCCTCCCCGCGCTGCGCATGATGGGGCAGTACCACCAGCCCAAGAGCGACGTCGCCATGCTCTTCGACTCCGACATCAACGCCCTCATGGGCTACCCCTGGCGCATGGCCTCCAGCGCCGCCAGCACCGGCTTCTGGGAATGGCGCTTCCCCGTCACCCTCATCGCCGACTACCCCCCCGACGGCATCATCCCCGTGGACTTCAGCAACGGCGTCGCCGACGACTACAAGGTCGTCATCGACTCCAACTGCATGCTCATGCGCGACGACACCCGCGCCGGCATCAAGCGCTGGGTCGAGCGCGGCGGCACCTTCGTCGCCATGTACGAGACCGGCCGCCACACCCCCGAGACCCCCGACGCATGGGCCCTCCAAGACATCTCCGGCTACCGCCCCCGCGTGTTCAGCCAATACCAAGGCCTCCGCAACGACCCCGTCCAGCGCGTCAAGCTCACCCGCGCCGACGGCCAAGAAGTGTTCATCCACGCCCACCGCGAGATGAACGGCGACGGCGCCACCCTCGAAAGCGTCGCCCCCGGCACCACCCCCCTCTACCGCTGGGAGGACGGCACCACCGCCATCGGCATCCGCCCCCTCGGCAAAGGCCACGTCATCACCTTCGGCATGAGGCTCCTCCCCAGCAACGACGAGCACATCCGCCTCCTCCTCTGCGACGTCCTCAAATGGGCCGGCGCCCGCCCGATGAACCTCCTCGCCCCCCGCCACCTCAACCCCAAGCACTACGTCTCCAACAACGGCCTCACCGACATCTGGGTCGTCTGGAACCACCACGACAAACCCCTCGACTACACCTTCGCCTTCCGCGACGGCAAACCCCGCGCCCTCACCGACGCCCTCACCGGCCAGCCCGCCGACCCCGCCGCCGAGATACCCCCCTTCGAATTCCGAATGCTCACCTCCCCCCGCGAAAACGCCCCCGCCGACGCCACCCGCATCTGGCTCGGCATCCAGCGCGGCTACTGGCAAGGCACCGAAAAAATCAAGTTCGCCGCCAAAGAGAAAGACACCACCAACTTCGGCCAGAACGTCCTCCCCCTCGACGGCACATGGGCAGTCAACGGCCAGCCCATGCAGCTCACCTCCTGGACCCGCGACACCGTCGGCGACGCCAAACGCTTCACCGCCGAAAAAACCTTCACCGTCCCCAAGCACTGGAAAAACGGCGAGACCGCCCTCTGGTGCGTCGGCCTCTACACCGGCCACCTCAACATCACCGGCCGCGCCCGCTTCCTGCTCAACGGCGAAGAGGTCGCCCCCTTCCGCGACGGCGGCGGCGTCGCCGGGCTGCCCCTCCCCCTCAGCGCCGGGCAGGCCGCCACCCTCCGCATCGAGATCGAGAACAGCGACGACCTCTGCGTCCGCGGCCTCGCCGGGCAATGCTTCCTCGCCTTCACCCCCACGCCCGCCCGCACGGTTGACCTCTCCGGCGAATGGGACGTGCGCCGCGAGATCAACACCCCCCCCGACACCAAGCAGCGCATCCCCGGCAACGTCACCGGCGGCTACATCAGCCGCGCCTTCGAGATGCCAACGATCGGCAAAGGCGAGCGCGTCCACCTCTACATGAAGAACGACCGCGACATCACCGGCGCCATCATCAACGACCGCTACGTCCGCCGCAACCACCACATGTTCGGCGAGGTCACCTATCTTGACGTCACCCACATCATCAAGCCCGGCGCCCCCAACCGCATCGTCCTCTGCGGCCACGGTAACGACCCCAACCGCACCACCCGCTTCGACACCGTGCAGCTGCATATAACGAGGTGATAGGTAATAAGTAATAAGTAATATGTAATATGTAAAAGGTGAAAGGTGAAAGGTGTCTGTCAGAAAATCCTTTGTGACCTTTGTGCCTTTGTGTGAGATATTATTTCTCTGCGTCTCTGCGCGAATATTTTCTCACACAAAGGCACAAAGGATTTTCTGACAGACACCTTTCACCTTTCACCTTTTACCTTTTACATATTACCTTTTACCTTTTACATATTACCTGCAATTTGCATACGAACTGTTGTTGACAGGAGCACAGGTTTTTTTGTACACTTTTTCTTTACTGGATTTTGGGGAATCGTTTGCGGGGTGACACGTATGAGAAAGACACGTTTGTTGTTTTCGGGAATCGTTGCGGGGTTGCTGTGCCATGCGGGGATGGCGGCGTTGCCGGATGTGATTTTCACCATCGGCAAGGAGACGCACACGCCGGGGGGACTTGCGCTGGCGAAGGGTGCGGGGTGGCAGCAGTATGCGGCGGTGTTTAAGGAGCCTGTCGTGTTCACGGTGGGGAAGTCGGATGCGGCGAAGGCGTGGCCGTACATCCACCCGAGCCTGCATGATGATTGGGCGGGTAATCGCTTGCACCCGTTCGCGATCCGCTTCACGCTGGCGGAGAAACCGGCCGCGCCGCTGACGCTCGTCATCGGGCAGGTGAATTCGCTGAAGCGGCCGACGATTCTGGTGTCGGTGAATGGCAAGGCGTTGCCGCCCGCCGTCGCGCCGGAGGGCTCGGGCGATTCGTCGGGTGTGGCGGAGGCTCCGGTGCGCGCGGAGCGTTCGCTGTTCGCCATCGCGCCCGACCTCTTCAACGTGGGCGATAACGAAATCACCGTCACCGTCGATAAGACGAGCTGGATCATCTATGACTTCGTGACGCTCTGCCACAACGTGCCGCCGCCGTATGTGCCGCCGACCATCGCGCACCGTCTGGAGGAGGTACGCAAGGGCGATTACGGCGCGTTCGAGGAGATTGTTTTCGCGACGCGCAACCTCGGCCCCGACGGCCACTGGTACGCCAACTTCGGCCACTACGCTTACGGTCACGAGATGCCTTCGGGGCCGGACGACCCGCGCTTCGTGATGAACGGCGACAACCGCCAACGGGCCATCGGGCCGGTGTACGGCAGTCAGGGCCGCCTCGGCGTGGTCAACATCAAGACGGGCGCGATCCGCCTGCTCATCGACGACACCGAGGGCGCGGTGCGCGACCCGTGCGTAAGTTACGACGCGCGCAAAATCATCTTCTCTTACCGCAAGGGCGGCTCGCCCACCTTCCACCTCTACGAGATCGGCACCGACGGCGCGAACCTGCGCCAGCTGACCGACGGCGGCTATGACGACATCGAGCCGTGCTACCTGCCCGACGGCAACATCGTGTTCGTCTCCGCCCGCACGAAGCGCTGGGTCAACTGCTGGTGCACGGAGGTCGCGACCATCCACGTCTGCCGCGCCGACGGCTCGGGCATCCGCCCGCTCTCCGCGAACATCGAGCAGGACAACACCCCGTGGCCGCTCCACGACGGCCGCCTGCTGTATATGCGCTGGGAGTACATCGACCGCAACCAAGTGAACTACCATCACCTCTGGACGATGAACCCCGACGGCACGCAGCACAGCGTGTTCTTCGGCAACCTCCACCCCGGCGGCCTGTTCATCGACGCTAAGCCCATCCCCGGCAGCACCGACGTCATCTTCATCGACTCGCCCGGCCACGGCAACACCGAGCATCAGGGCTTCGTCGCGCGCGTCTCCTCCAAGGAAGGCCCCGACCAGCGCCAGAACCTGCGCCGCGTCAGCAAGGGCGGCAACTTCCGCGACCCGTGGGCGCTCGGCGACGACCTCTTCTTCGCCGCCCGCGGCCGCGAGATCGTCCTGCTCGACAACGACGGCCTCGAGAGCATCATGTTCAAGCTGCCCGACGACTACAAAGACTGCTGGCTCCACGAGCCGCGCCCCATCCTCCCCCGCCCGCGCGAGCCGCTCATCGCCGACAAGACCGACCACGCCAAGCCCGTCGGCACCTTCATCCTCGAGAACGTTTACGAAGGCCGCCAGATGGAAGGCGTCGCGCCCGGCACCGTCAAGAAACTCATCATCATGGAATCGCTCCCCAAGCCCATCAACTTCACCGGCGGCATGGACCCGCTCAGCTACGTCGGCACCTTCACCCTCCCGCGCGTCCTCGGCACAGTGCCCGTCGACGACGACGGCTCCGCGCACTTCGACGCGCCCGCCCTGCGCTCCCTCTTCTTCATCGCCCTCGACGCGCAAGGCCGCGCCGTCAAGCGGATGCAGAGCTTCACGCAGGTCATGCCCGGCGAGGCCATGGGCTGCACCGGCTGCCACGAGGAACGCGCCAGCGCACCCCGCACCGCCTACGCCACCCCCGGCGGCGTCTCCGCCTCCCGCCGCCCCCCCAGCGCCATCGACGCCGCCGACCGCGCCTTCGACGTCCCCGACTTCCCCCGCCACGTCCAGCCCGTCCTCGACCGCCACTGCGTCACCTGCCACAACCCCGACACCCGCAAAGGCGGCGTGGACCTCTGCGGCGACCGCGGCCCCATGTTCTCCATCGCCTACCACACCCTCGCCGTCCGCCACCAGATCGCCGACGGCCGCAACTACGCCAAGAGCAACTACAAGCCCTACGAGCTCGGCAGCGGCGGCAGCGCCCTCATGCAGAAACTCAGCGGCTCCCACCGCGACCTCAAGATCCCCCCCGAGGACGCCGCCGCCATCGCCCTCTGGCTCGACGCCTCCGCGCCCTACCCCGGCACCTACGCCGCCCTCGGCTGCGGCACCATCGGCGGCTACCAGGTCAACCACCAGAACTACAACAACGACCGCGACTGGCCCACCACCAAGGCCGCCCAGCCCGTCTACGAGAAACGCTGCGCCACCTGCCACACCAACGACAAGAAGCCCCTCCCCCGCTACCTCAGCGACGAGAACGGCCTCAGCTTCTGGACCCCCAGCATGAACGACCCCAAGCTCACCACCAGCCGCCACGCCCTCTTCAACCTCACCCGCCCCGACAAATCCTACTTCCTCAAGGCCCCCCTCGCCAAAGAGGCCGGCGGGCTCCAGAAATGCAAGCGCGACGACGGCGCCCCCGTGTTCGCCACCACCGGCGACCCCGACTACCAAACGCTGCTGAAAATGATCGAGGCCGGGCGCGACCGCCTCGACCAGATCAAACGCTTCGACATGCCCGGCTTCCGCCCCCGCATCGAATACCTGCGCGAGATGAAACGCTACGGCATCCTCCCCCCCGCCTTCGACCTCGACAACGACCCCGTCGACCCCTACGCCCTCGACCGCCTCTACTGGGACTCCTTCATCTACACGCCGTAATGCCGGGAGTGCCGGGAATGCCGGGAGCGCAGGGCTTCCGCCCTGCAATTTGCCGGGAGCGCAGGGCTTCCGCCCTGCCGAATTGGATGGGGGGTGCAGGGCGGAAGCCCTGCGCTCCCGGCGCCCTGCCGAATTGGATGAGAGGGGGTGCAGGGCGGAAGCCCTGCGCTCCCGGCATTTTGCGAGAAAAAAACGCATTTTTATCTGTGCAATCGGCATCATCTGTGGTTAAATAGAACAATGATTTTTAATCGTGATAGGCACAAGAGGAGTTTAGAAGTTTGAGAAATCCTGCGGGCAGGAATGCCCGCACCACCTTTACCCACTACCCACTAACTGACCCTGAAAGGAAATGCGAATGAATACGATTAAACGGAAAGCATCCGTCACGACGGCGGCCTTTGCGGCCGCGGCGCTCCTCATCATGGGGGCGGAACATGCGTTTGCGCAAAACTACAACAACTACACCATCACCGGGAGCGGGACGAGTTTCACCGTCACGCGGGACGACACGGGGGACGTCCTCGTCTCAGGCGTGAGCATCCAAGCCGCCATCGATGCCATCCTGGACACGGGGATGGCCGGCGAGATCACTTTAGGCTCTGGCGGTTCCACGCTCAATATTGGCACGGCCTCGATAATATTTGACGGTAGGGGCGCCTTCCTCTTCGGAAACGTCACAAGCGCAAACCCCAACAGTACCATCGAAACCCGTAACGGTGCCCCCCTCGCGACGCACAGTATGAGCATCTCCAACACAGGGAGCGGGCGGGCGATTACCGGAAGTGTTCGCATACATGGCGGGACGGTTTCATCGGCGACCGGGGTGGCCATTGACAGCAATGGCGGCTGGGTGCGGGCACTCCTCTCCACGGTCACCTCCGCGAACACGACCACAGGTACGATTTACAACAGTGGGAACGGCAAGTTGGAGATTACCGATGGCACGATAAGCAACACCGGCGGCGCCCCAGCGATCAACAGTGTGCAGGGCCTCGGCTCCGTCTTGCTTTGCCGCACCCCGACCATCACCGGCACCATCGTCTCCAGGGCGGGCGGTTTATCCGTTGAGGCCTCGGACCCCTACGATATGTTCGCCCCCGGAAACAACGTGTACGCGGTCGAAATCACGACCACGCCCATCGTCCCGGGCTCGACCGTCGCGGTGGTCAACGGTGAGACCTTCCTTCAGAATTTCACCGTCGTGAACGCGGGTTACCGTGCGGGGATCCGCGGAGGCGACGTGGTCCTGGCGGGGAACGATTACAATTACACCATCGCCTTCAACTACAACCCCGGGTGGTCCTATATCGTCAGGCGCGACCTCGGTGGCGCGGTCGTCGGCCCTGCCAGTGTTGGAATAATTTCAAACGCCATTGACATCATCCGGGCGGACGCGGGCGGGAACGCCTGCGGCATCACCTTCGGCGCGAACAACGCCGAACTCCACGCCTCCACGGACACCATCACGTTTGACGGCGCAGGCTCCCCGTCGTGGGGGCATATCACGCTCCGCGGCACCATCATGAGTCTTGCCCATTACGAAGCCGTCCGCTTCGAAAACGGCGTGTCCGCCACGGTGGCCAGCGCGAGAATCACCAACGAGTCCACAATCGGCGGTCACACGCTGCGCTGCAACGCGTCCGGGGCGGTTGAATTCACCGATTGCACTATCGTAGCACAGAGCGGGTACGCCCTTTATAATAACGGCGCGGGGCCGGTGACGCTGCGCGGGTCCGTCTTCTCCTCCGAACGCACGGATGGGACGATTTATTCCCAATCCGGCGATTTGAACATCCTCGGCGGCCAAGTGGAAAACAGCGGCGTCGGGTTCTCGATCGTGCACTTGAATAACGGCAACATCCGTTTGGGGAACAGCCCGACCTTCCGCAACGCCATCTCCGCCCCGGCATCCAGAATCATCGTCAACACGTCGGGCCCCGACGCGTTCAACCCCGGGAACAACGTGTGCGCGGTCAACATCACGGGCACCATCGTTGACGGCACGAGCGTCGCGGTGGTCGGCGGCGCGAACTTCATGGGCAACTTCACCTCCGCGAACGCGGGCTACCGCCTGCTGCCCGGAGGCGCCAACCTGATCCTGACCACGCACGGCTATGACTACACCATCACCTCGAGCGGCACGGCCTTCACCGCCACGCGGGACTATGACGGCGTGCTCGTCGGCACCGCCAACGTCGCCATCCAAACCGCCGTCAACGCCATCCGCCATGACGCGGCGGGGAAGGACTGCGCCATCACCTTCGGCGCGGGCAGCACGCTCGACCTCGGCACGGCGGGCATTGATTTTAACAACAGCGCCTCCCCCTCCTGGGGGCAGATCACGCTCCACGGCGCCGTCACAAGCGCCCGCGCCAGCAACTACACCATCCATGCCCAAGACGGCGTGTCCGTCGCGAGCGACGCGGACATCACCAACACGGGTGCTTCCGGGCAGGCGGTTTCGTGCAGCAGCGCCGCCACGCTCAGCATCCACGGCGGCGCGGTTTCGGCGACGGGTTCCAGCGGTGTCGGCATTTCCAATTCCGGCGGCACGGTTCACATCCACGACGGCACGGTTTCCGGCGGCCACGGTATCAACAATGGCAGCGGCACGGTCAACATCCACGGCGGTACCGTTTCAGCGGCATCGGCCAACGGCGCCGGCATTTCCAATCCCGGCGGCACGGTCAACATTTTGGGCGGGACGGTTTCGGCGACGGGTTCCGCTGGCCACGGCATTAACAACAGCGCCACGGTCAACATTCAGGGCGGCGAGGTTTCGGCAACGGGCAACGCGGCGGTTTTTAACGGGAGTTCGGGCATGGTGACGGTGCGCGGCGCGGCGACCGTCACCTCTGCCTCCGCGACAAGCGGCGCGGTGTACAACGACGGGAACGGCGTGCTGGACATCCTCGGCGGCACGATCCACAACACCGATGGCGGCCCCGCGGTCGTGAATGCGAACACGGGTTCGGGAACCGTCAAGTTGGGCAACGCCCCGAACGTCGTCGGCGCCATCGAGGCCCGCGAAGGCGGGATCTCCGTTCACACCTCGGGCGCGGACGCGTTCAACCCCGGAAGCAAGAACTACGCGGTCAGGATCACGACCGCGCCCGTCGTCCCCGGCGCGACCGTCGCGGTGGTCGGCGGCGCGGGCTTCATCGGCAACTTCATCTCCGCGACCGCGGGCCACATCCTGACCGCCTCCGCCAGCGACCTGGTCCTGTCCCCGCACGACTATCACTACACCATCACCGGCGGCGACGGGAACTTCACCGCCTGGCACGACATGGACAACACTCCCGTCGGCGCGGCCAACGTCGCCATCCAAACCGCGATTGACTTCATCAAGGCGGACGCGGCGGGGCACGCCTGCACCATCTACGTCATCGCCTCCACCTCCGGCGTGATCCGCCCGCTCGACATCGGCGAGGAGGCGCTGACGTTTGACGGCGGCACCGGTTCGAAGGACTGGGGGCTCATCACGCTCGGAGGTCTCGTCACGAGCGCCGGCGCCAACACCGTCACCATCCAAAACGGCGTGTCCGTCACGAGCAACGCGAGCATCGCCAACACCACGCGGTCCGGCGGCGCCACGGTCTATTTCGACTCGGGCGGGACGCTGAACATCACCGGCGGCTCGGTCTCCAGGGCGGCAGCGGCCGGAAGCGCCGTCCATAACGCCGAAGCGGGAACCGTGACGCTGCGCGACGCGGTGACGGTCAGCGGCGGCGGTCTGAGTAACCCGGTGATTCTCAACGCGTCGACCGGAACGATAAACCTCTTCGGCGGCACGGTGCAAAACAACAGCACCGGCCCCGCGGTCGCGAATACGGGTAGCGGTCGCATCAACCTTGGCAACGCCCCTGTCCTCTACGGCGTCATCGCCTCGCCGGAAAGCCAGGTCAGCGTCATCACCGGGGGGGTCGATGCGTTCAACCCCGGGCACACGCGCTACAGGGTCGAGATCACGAGCACGCACATCGTCAGCGGCGTGACCGTCGCGGTGCTCGACGGCGCGAACTTCCTCAGCAATTTCACCCCCGCCAACGCGGGCTACACGTTGACGGTCAGCGGCGCCAACCTCGTCCTTACGGAAATCCCCTCCGGCGACGGCGACCCCGCCATCACCGCCATCCGCATCGTGAACGGCACGAGCGGCGAGCCCGAAAAACAGATCGAGATCGAAGCCGAAGGCTGCACCAACGACCAGAAGCAATACGCCCTCTTCGGCCACCACGAAGAGATCAGCACGCGCTTCGACAACGGCGTGACCAGCCTCAACGCCGAAATCGTGAGCGCCGGCCGCAAGCCCGGCGTCAACGACGGCATCGGCCGTATCTTGTTCACCTTCCCCAAACCCAACCACGACCGCTTCTTCTTCCACATCCGCCAGATCGAGTGAGCGGGGGGGTGCCGGGAGCGCAGGGCTTCCGCCCTGCCGAATTGGATGTGGGGTGCAATGCGCCGGGAGCGCAGGGCTTCCGCCCTGCCGAATGTGCCGGGAGCGCAAGGCTTCCGCCTTGCAATGTGCCGGGAGCGCAGGGCTTCCGCCCTGCCGGATGTTGACGATGCAGGGCGGAAGCCCTGCGCTCCCGGCATTTTGCGCTCCCGGCATTTTGCGCTCCCGGCGCTTTGCGCGAGAAAAAAACGCATTTTTATCTGTGCAATCTGCGTCATCTGTGGTTAAATAAAAGGCATGATTTTTAACCGCAATAGGCACAATGGTTTCCGCAATGGGCACAAGAGTCGTGTCCACCGTGAATTCCATCGTGTCCATTGCGGTTAGAGTCCAACAGTAACGCACACAGAAAGGAACGCCATCATGGCCTACACAGAAACCAAGACCACCAGTTATGGGAAGCGCGTCGGGAACTCCTTCAAGGGGATCGCGGGCGGCTTCATCTGCTTCATCCTCGGCACGATCCTGCTCTTCTGGAATGAGGGGCGCTTCGTCAAAAGACAGGCGACTATCGGCGAGGCGGAACGCAAATGCGTCTCCGTTGACGACGTGTCGAAAATAGACAAAGACCTCAATGGCGAACTCATCCACGCCACCGCTAAGGCCGACACCACGAACACGCTCGTGGATGTCGAGTTCGGTGTCAGCGTGGTCGCCATCAAGCTCAACCGTAGCGTCGAATACTACCAGTGGGAGGAATTCAAGTCGACAAAGAAAAAGGACAACGTCGGCGGTAGCGAAACTACCACTACCACCTACACCTACAAGAAGGACTGGGCGGGTAAGCCAATCGACTCCTCGGAGTTTAAGGAGGCTGGGCATCAGAACACCGTACTGACGAGAATCGAGGACAAGAGCGTTCTCGCCGAAGACGTCACCTTTGGCGCCTATCGGTTGCCGTCCTTCCTCGTCAAGAAAATCAGCGGCGACAAGCCCGCCGAGGTGAACCCGACCGAGGCGCAGATTCAGGAATGGAACAAAAAGCTGGATACCGCCGCCGCGCCGCCCCCGGCGGCTGCGGCTGCACCCGCACCCGCGGCCGCAGCCCAGCCCGAGCAGTTAGAGCTGGCGCTCGACGCGCCCGCCGCGCCCGCGCCGTCCACCCCGCCTACAACGTCCACCCCGCCTACCGTCCACATCTCCGGCAACGTGGTGTATTTCGGCAAAAACCCCGAAAGCCCGGAAATCGGTGACGTGAGGGTTACGCTCACCAAGGCGTTGCCCGCAGAGGTCTCCATCATCGCGGAGGTCAAGAACACGACGTTCACGGAGTTCGTCTCCCGAAAGACCAACGGTCGTGTCTCGAGCTTGGCCATGGGCGACAAAAGCATGACCGAGATGTTCGCGGACTTGCGTTTCGCAAACTCCGTGTGGACATGGATCCTGCGCATCATCGGGGTGTTGCTGGTCATCGGCGGGCTCAACGGCATCTTCGGCTTCATCACCACGCTGGCGAAGGTCGTGCCGTTCGTCTCCAGCATCGTGGGCGCGGGCATCGGGTTCATCTGCGGTGTGCTTGGCTTCGCGTGGTCGCTGACCATCATCGCCATCGCGTGGCTCTTCTACCGCCCGATCATCGGCGTGCCGTTGCTGGTCATCGCGATCGCGGGGATCTGGTGGCTGAAGAAAGTCGCGAAAGACAAGAAGGCCGCCGCGCCCGCGGCAGAACCCCCGCCCGCCGCGTAACGCGCGTGGCGGGACAAAACGGCCTAACGAGGCGGCAGGCCGCCGGGGGTGTGAAGGGGACCTAGTGTCCTGTAAAACACAGTTTTCACGATGCAGGGCGGAAGCCCTGCGCTCCCGGCACATGGAGGGCGAGCGTCCCCGCGAGCCGTTAGGCACATTGCGGCGGCTTCCTGCCCCATTGGCCGCACGCCGCGCCAATGGGGTCCCCTGTCTCGCCCTCCATGTCACGCATTCCATAACATTGACACCGTTGAGCGCCTCAATGGCAAGCATCGTAGAGACGGATGATTATCCGTCTCTTGAAGGCAATGACACGGGGAGACGGATAATCATCCGTCTCTACCATTAAATCTATCGTGATATGGAGGGCGAGCGTCCTCGCGAGCCGTTAGGCCCCTTGCGGCTCCCCGGGGGGCCCCCCCCCCCCCCCCCAAACTTGTTTTTTTTCCAATTTTTT
>Ga0082212_10005393_pt1 | contig 17439 bp, 13 predicted proteins | sample TergutNt197P3_FD_71548 | JGI IMG/M metagenome (GOLD analysis project Ga0082212, IMG submission 71548) | Neocapritermes taracua P3 segment gut microbial communities from Petit-Saut dam, French Guiana - Nt197 P3 | ecosystem: Host-associated > Arthropoda: Insects > Digestive system > Gut ... | reverse complement strand
TACTTATTATCACCATCAAAGGTCACAACAACCCTAACAACAGAATCATTAGTAACAACATAAGTTACACTCCAACTACCATCAGGATTAGTAGTAACAAACTCAGACTCACCATTAACAATAACTACTAAATCAATACCACCAACAACATCATTCCTTTCATCAGTAACAACACCACTAATAATAACCTCATCACCCACTATAATATTCTCAGGAACATCAATAGTAGAATTAAGATCTAACTTAATAGCAGCGAAACCAGACTCATTAGTAAAGAAGTTGTATTTATTATCACCATTCCATCTTACAGAAACAACAAAAGCCCCTGCATGATTAGGCACATATGGAAAACTCCAAGTCCCATCAGGATTAACAATAACAGATATCTCATCATCACCAATAGTAACAATCAAAGTAAAATCACCAACAACATTGTCATTTTCATCAGTAACAACACCACTAACAATAACCTCATCACCCACTACAACATTCTCAGGAACATCAATAGTAGAATTAAGATCCAACATAGCGGCACTGAAATCAGATTCATTAGTAAAAGTATTATACTTATTATCACCATCAAAGGTCACAGCAACACTAACAACAGAATCATTAGTAACAATATAAGTTACACTCCACCTTCCATCAGGATTAGTAGTAACAAACTCAGACTCGCCATTAATAATAACTTCTAAATCAATACCACCAACAATAGTACCTAACTCATCAGTAACAACACCACTAATAATAACCTCATCACCCACTACAACATTCTCAGGAACATCAATAGTAGAATTAAGATCCAACATGAGTCTTAGCTGACCAGGCATGATTTTAATATAATATAATCCACTGCCAGAATATTCCCCATCAACTGGTTTAATACCTGAAACTGTTGGAGTATAATCTATATATACTTGGCCTTCATTGACAAAGAGGGTTCCAATGTAGTTATTATTAACATAGAAATCAATATTTCCACCTGTTACAAGGTTACCCATGTTATCTGTCAAAGTAGCATTGAGTACTATTGGAGAATTTATCTTAACATCTTTAGTGGAATTATCAATATAAGTTAACTGAAGATTTCCCATAGTTCCATTATTATAAATCACATTACCTAATTCACCAGCAGTATTTCCAGTCATTGTATTATCAGTAACAGACATACCACCTTGATTAAAGATAGCTCCGCCATAAATAGCTACAGCATTATTTGTGAAAGTGGAACTTTCCACAACTGCATTATCTGCATCGTTGTAAATAGCACCACCTGCCTTATGAGCAAAGTTATTTGTGAAAGTAGAACTAATCACATCCATTTCTGTACCATTATTGTAGATAGCTCCACCATATCCAGTATCGCCTTCTACAAAGTCATCCACAGAGTTATTATTAAAATCAGAGCTTTCAATTTTCATATTAGGTGCACTATTGAAGATAGCACCACCATAACCACCATAAATCCAGTCCCATGAATCATGAGATCTATTAGCTGTATTATTATTAAAAGTTGAGTCTTTAATAATTAAATCATAACCTCCAGACAAAGTACGGAAAAATTGATTAATGAAATTTTCTGGAAACTTAAATAAGTTAAAAATAGCTCCTCCTTGACGAGCTTTATTATCAGTAAAAGTACAATTATCAATGATTGTATTATTACCCATATTCCAAATAGCTCCACCGTCATAGTCAACAGTGTTATTAATGAAAGTAGAATCGATAATAGTTAAATTTTCACCAAGCCAATTATGAATAGCTCCACCCCAATCTTCTGCATAATTATCTGTGAAAGTAGAATTAATGATAGTTAAATTATGTCCACTACTCCAGATTCCACCACCATCACCGGTTTCAACGAAATTATTATCGAAAGTACAATTATCAATGGTCATTTTAAAACCATCATTGTAAAGTGCACCAGCATAATTGTATGAAAATCCATAAGATAAGGTAGAATCCAACAAAGTTACATAATCTCCTTCATTGTAGATTGCACCACCACCACCGTGGTATGCAATATTATTGGTAAAAGTAGAATTTTCCACAAACATGTAATCCGCAATATTGTAGATTCCACCACCACCAGTATTACCTAAATCATTTGCATTGTTATTGGTGAAAGAAGAAGCATTCACAATCATATTAAGGCCAGAGTTGTAGATAGCACCACCAGCACCAGCATTAGAATTGTAATAAGTTTCATCGATTTTAATACTTGCATTGTTACCAATAAAAGTAGATTGATCCACAACCATGTTGAGACCAGTGTTATAGATAGCACCACCAAAACCTCCTATATTGACATTAGCTCCTCGTGCAATATTATTAGTGAAAGTAGATTGATTCACAATCATATTAGCACCAGCATTATAGATTGCACCACCACTAGTGGCAGCATTGTTATTTATAAATAAACAGTTTATAAAAGTCAATGTAGTACCATTATATGGGTTGTAGACAGCAGCTCCATAATCAACATTAGCTCCATTTTTAAATGTTATATTTATGAATGTTACATTTAAATTGTCAGATATAATCATAAATGCTCTTCCTTGAGAATTTGAATCGATTATAATATCCTCTCTAGGACCATTTCCTTGAATTGTAATATTTTGGTAAATATTAACATTATTGTTGCCGTTGCCGTTGTAGACTCTGGTATTCAATAAAATTGTATCTCCAGGGTCAGCACTATTTACTGCATTTTGAATGCCGTTATCAGCAGGTATAAATGTTATAGCAAAACTAGTTTGTAAGCTACATAGTAATAATAAAGAAAATATTATGAAAATAAATACATAAATGTGTTTTTGCTTTTTCAAGAATCCTTTTATATTTTCACCTCCCTTTATTTTATTTATTAAATTTTTGAGATTTTTATGAAAATTTATATAAGTTTAATAAACATACTATAAAATGTTAACAGAACATTCCATATGTTATTTATAATTAACATTGATAAATATCTCTATAAAAAGATTATTACCAATGAAAAATCTATTAAACAAAATTTTCTAAACAAAAAAATTTTAAAAAAAGTTGGAAATGTTACTAGAACATTCCAAATGTTATTTATGAATAACATTGTATATAAATCTTTCTAATAAAAAAATTACTTGTAAATGTAAAAAATAAACATGTGATTAAAAAAATAAAAAATATATAAAAAATATATAAAAAATATATAAAAAATATATAAAAAATATTATAAAAAAATATTATAAAAAAATATTATAAAAAAATATTATAAAAAAATATTATAAAAAAATATTATAAAAAAATATTATAAAAAAATATTATTAACCATATAAATATAATTATATAAAAATATCATATTAATAATTATAATAAATATAAAAAAATATAAAATTTCATTAAATCAAAGAATGTATTAAAAATACAATATAGTTGAAATAGATTTAGCTATTTTATAATACAGAAAAAAGATTAATTATTAATGAATTGGTTGTTTAAATGAAAAATAAAGTTCGATATTATCGTCAAGAAATGGAAATCACTCAGGAACAACTAGGTCGAGCATTAGGTATCACTCGACAAACTGTTGGTGCCCTTGAACATGGGAGATTCGATCCTCCAATTTCAATGGCTTATCGAATATCTTTAATTTTAAAACAACCTTTAAATGAATTATTTAATTTTGAAGAAATAGATGAAATTAAAATTATAAAAAAATAAAATTATAAAAAAAATATAAAAAAATAAAATTATAAAAATAAAATTATAAAAAAAATATAAAAAAATAAAATTATAAAAATAAAATTATAAAAAAATTATGAAAAATTAATATAAATCCGTTTTACTATTTGGAGTTTTAATTTATGATGTTAGAAATTTATAAAGGGTCTATTGAATATTTATTTAAAAATAAAGAAAATATTATAGGTATTACGAAAGCAGGAATCCTATCACTGTTGAGTTTTTTATTAATACCAATATTTTTACTATGTGGATTCTCATACCGAGTAATAGAAATTGGGTTTGTAGGGAAAATTTCTTACACTAACGATCCAATGCCTAAATTAAATAATATTAAAAAAATGTTTATTCAAGGGCTTAAGTTTCTAATAGTTACCTTTATTTATTTTATACCAACCATAATAGTTGTAGGTATAGGATTGTATAGAGAAATAATCAGCATTGATTTAAATAATCTATCTCCATTGATTAATTTTAATATCGGCTTAACTATTATAATATCTTTAATATTATGTTTCATAAGCTTTATGTTCACAACAACAGCTATTCCACATATGGTTAAAAATAAATCTATTATATATGCATTTAAATTCAAAGACTTAATAAAACTCATTAAATATAACTCTATTGTAAATTATTTAATATTTTTTATAATATCAATTATTTTATTCGACCTTATCATAAGTATAGCTTATATTGCAAGTCAATTTTTAAACGCAGCCATTGGATATATTCATTATCTTATTTTTTCTATAAATCTCAGCTTTGAAGTAGTAGGAATTTTAAATCTTCTAATGTTTTTTATATTCTTTTTATTTTTGATGGGAATTTATTTTGTAATTGAAAGTAGAGTTATGTCATTTATGTATAATGAAGATGGATTAGAAAATTAGTCATTAAATTTCATATTAACTATTCTTGATTCAAATATAAAATTATATTATATTCTTAATGATTATTCAAATATAAAATTATATTATATTTTTAATGATTATTCAAATATAAAATTATATTATATTCTTAATGTTTATTCAAATATAAAATTATATTATATTCTTAAGGTTTATTCAAATATAAAATTATATTATATTCTTAAGGTTTATTCAAATATAAAATTATATTATATTCTTAAGGTTTATTCAAATATAAAATTATATTATATTCTTAATGTTTATTCAAATTTTATTAAATTTTTTGCATCATCATAAATTACTTCTAAACCACACATACTTGGTACATAGTTAGCTGCTTTTGCAGAATTTACACCAATGACTTCAAATCCCATATCTTCAATAGGAGCTACAACCATACAAGTGTCACATACTATATGGCCTCCTGCAGATTCAATGATTTTTGTATATCCCATTCTATCAGCTGCTGCTTTAATGTTTATAGAAGTACATACCCAAAGTTCGTTGATTATTTTTTTATTATTAACTAAATTAGCTATATCTTCTATTTCTTCAAGAGAAGCATGGGGACATCCTAAACAAACAAGGTCTGAAACATCCTTAGAAGAATTTGTTAGATTTTTACAAGTGTTAGTGATATCCTCACTATCAAGACTAATTTTAGAAGAAGAATCTTCATTTAATAATTTTTCTTTTCCAGCTACCTTGTATTCAGGAGTTTCATTTTCAATATGATATAATGCAACAGCTCCAGAAGAAGCAAGAGCTGCTCCAAGGGATTTTAATTCATTATTAGTAGATTTATTTTTTAAGATAAAGTAAGGAACTCCATCTCCAATCTCTTTACCGATTAAGTAACCAAGAGCACCATAGCCAATTCCTGAAATTTCATCTGTAAGTTCTACTACCAAAGTAGCGTTTCTATTATTTTCTAAATGATATCCATACAATGGAGTTTTTCCACAAATAGCTGCAGCCAATGCACTAGGACCTCCTTCACGATTTGTTCGAGCCCCTATTACTGAATTAACATAAGCTACAGCAGAAGATTCCGACCAAGCTACGTGGTCTTTAAATTTAGGAACATTTCCAACGAGGTAAGGAGTACAAGTACAAGTTTTAGAAATTCCAAGAGCGCCATAAGCATCTACAATATCATTTTGTTTTAGAGCAAATTCCTTTGGAAATGATAGCTTTTCCCAATTATCCAAATCAGTTCCTGCAGGGTTTAAGGTAGAAGGAACTTTAGCTACTGCTTTTTTAGATATAACTTCTTCATCATTAGCTAAATCCTCAAGATACTCAAGGCCAGCATCACCAATAGTTTTATAAGAAACTCCAGATATTTGAGCAGAACTGATACTGACTAATTTTCGAGCTCCATAAATGTCTCCAAGTGCAACAAGTATTTCCATACTCTTTCTTACAGTATCTCCATACTCACCTTGATACATTTTTTCTTCTTCTTTATTTAAATACATTTTAGCCCTCTTGTAGTTAGTTATATAGGTTCAATAGTAGCTATATAAAAAATTAATTAAAAAGATTCACTATTTAAGAATCTTATAAATATTACTTTGATTTAGCTATTTTCAATTTGATGTTGAACCATGTCATTAACAAGATTTAAAAAGTTGTCCATTTCTTTATAAGGAATCATAGCTCCAGCAGCTATATCATGGCCACCGCCTTGACCTCCAAAACTTAATGAACTATCATGTAAAGCTTTTCCAAGGTCCACTCCTTTTTTTACTAAATCTACTGTGGTTCTTCCTGAAACTTTAACATCCTTATGCATTCTAGCCATTGAAAGAATAGGTTTATCATCATTTAAAAGTTTTGAAGCCATGGCAACACTTGAAATAGTGCCCATTACACTTTTTAATACTTTATCTTCACTATAAATGTATTGAATAAAATCCATTTCATTGGACCCTTCTCGTTTTATCCATTCCATCCCTTTCATTAGCTGATCACGATACTTCTTTTGAAGGTTTAAAGCAGCATCAAGAGCTTGGTCTCGCTCACCTAAAGCAATGGATAAAGCTAAGCCTGGTTTTTTATTCTTTCCACATGCATCTAAAATATAAGAATATTCTTCAAGGTCTCTTAAGACTTTATTTTCAGGAATTATACTGTAAACATCTCCAAAAATATCTGGGTTTAGCTTAATAAGTTCATCTTTTAAAACATCTTTCTCTTCATCTTCAAGGTCTGTGAATTTGATTCCATAGGATAAACCCATTTTTTCTAAAAATCCCATAGATTCTTCTAAATCTCCAGTTAATCCTGGAAGAGCAGGGTTTAAAGTATAAGCAATTGATTTATATAGTGGTTCAGTAGCTTTTGAAACAATCTTTAAATCTTCATGTATTTCGAGATTTCCAAACTCTTTTCCATCTTCCACTATTAATTCATTTACACCAGTAAATCCATTAGTAGCTTGCATATCTCCAAATGCACCAGCAAGAGCTAAAGGAGCAAGATGTTTCTTATTTGATGATTTGTTAATTTCATTATTAGAAACTTCATCTTTATTTTCACTATCTGTACCTAATTCTCTGATAGTTAAATATGCAGTACCTGCACCACTAATTTCTCTACTTCCATCAATACCAAAAAGATGAGGGTTAACATGAACTATATTATCATTAGTTTCAACATCAGCAGGTTGATGGTGGTCTGCGATTACAACGTTTGATTTAAAATTATTGAGAAGTTTCAAACAAGCACTGCCCATATCAGAAAAAATAAATAGCTTATATCTTTCTAAAGCAAGCTCTTTAACATTTTCTGGCTTTAAGCGAGGGAAAATAGTGGTGTGAAATTGACCACCTTCCTCTTTAATAGCATTAGCTAAAACACCAGCTGCTGAAAGTCCATCAGCATCGTTATGAGAAATTATTCTGATAACATTATCTTGTTTGATGTGACTCGCTATCACATCTCTGGCTTCATTAGCCTTATTTAACAAGGAGTGCTGCTTGTTGTGGGTCATATCTCCATCCTTCAGGCAATTCGCCTTCACCTACATAATATCTAGCAAGACGTCTGATTCTAGATTCTATAATAGTTAATCCTCTTCTAGTATGTAAGTCCTTTGGATTGTCTTTTAAATGGTCCCTAATGTTTACAGCTCTTTTAATCAAGTTCATAATGTCTTCAGGATATTCCTGAGCTTGATCATTTCTCTTTAAGATAGCTGTTAACTTTTCACCAGTAACTTCTTTAACACTAGGAATACCATATTGGTCTCTTAAAGTTACTCCAATTTCACTTGGAGTTTTTCCTTCTTTTGTAAATTTTAATATTAATTCTTCAATTTCTTCATTTGAGTAAGTAACCCATTCAATAGCCATAATAATACCTCTTATTTTATATTTTTAATTTATATTTAATTTTATAATTATTAATTAAATTTATATTTTAATATTATATTTTAATTATAATTTAATTTTATAATTTATAATTAAATTTAACTTTATAAATTTAATTTTATTATTTTTAATATTAGAACAAAAAAAGATAGCTAAATATAGATTAATTAATTTATATATAATTTGATTATATTTCATAATTTCATTAAATAATATCATAATTTAATGATAATATAATCTAATATTAAATAGAATATAATATAATTTAATGATTAAATACAATCATATAATTATATAATTCGAATTAATCCTCTATAGTATCTATTCTTTATTGGAAGTATACCAATTAACAAATAGTTCTAATGAATTTCTTCGATGAGAAAACTGATTTTTTTCAGCAATAGTTAGTTCACCAAAGGTTTTACCTTCTTTTGGAACATAGAAAATAGGATCAAAGGCAAAACCAAGATCTCCTTTTTCTTCATATGCAATTTCACCAGGAACCTTACCTAAAAAAATCTTGGGCTCGGACTTGGGGGCGCAGTACCCAATGACCGACCTGAATTCGGCATAACGGTCCTTAGTATTTTTTATGTCATTCATAAGCTTTAATATACCTGAGTTTCCAATAGTTTCTTGAACATATGACGAATATGTTCCAGGAAATTGATCTAAAGCTTTGATGAATAAACCAGCATCTTCAACAATCACAGGTTTGTTCAATTCTTCACAAGCATATTTTGCACCAAATATAGCTACATCCTCAAGTGTTCCTTGAGGTTCCATGTAAGCTAATTTAATATGCTCCAATTCAATATTGAATTTTTGAAAAATATCTTCTGCTTCCTTTACTTTATGTTCATTACCAGTTATAAATGTTATCATATATTTAGAATTTTAACTTTAATTTTTATAAATTTATCTATAAAAAATTTTAATATAAAGTTTTTAAAATTATATTATTTTTATAATTTTATTTAAATTATAAATTATAATTATTTTTTAACTGTATAATATACTTTAAATTTCCAAAATGATTTAAATTTATCTGGTTTTAAAACTTTACTTTTAGAAAAATAATGATTTTTAGTATATAGTCTACCACTAGGATAACCCATAGAAATTGCAACAACTTTAGTGATTTTTACATTCTTATTAGCACTAATTTTATAATTTCTAGAATATACCGGAGCTTTTTGAATTTTATTGTTCATAGGATTAGGTGCATATACTTCACCGTTCTTATAGGATTTTCCTTGATTGATTTTAAAAAAAGTATAATAATTAGCTCCTTTAGACATTTCCCAATCTTCAAGAGTAGTCACCTTTTTAACCGTTTTTGCTGTGGTGGTAGTTAAACTTAATCCACATACAAATATTAAAATAATAAAAATACATAAGATTCTTTTTTTATTCATAATATCTCCTTTAATAATTTGATTAAAATAATTATAATATGAAATTAAATTATATAATAATAATTATATTCAAATTTATATAAAAAATAAATAGTAATTATAATAAATGCTATGTAAAATAACTCAATGACTAGTATAACGCCCTCTAGCTTCAATTTCAGCTATTTTTTCAATTATTCTATTCTTATTAATATCTTTATTATCATAGCTATTAACATAAGATGTTAAAACATTGTTGAAAATATCATCAGCAATTTTATAATCAATACTTTGTAAAGATTTTTTAAAAACAATCAAATCCACACATTTATCTTCAATAAGATTAGAATATCTTCCTAAACCAAAATCAATAAATACAACCTTATCATTAGATAGCATGATATTAGAACTAGTAATATCTCCATGAATAATATCATTTTGATGCATTAAACTGATATTGTGACCAATGTCAGTGATAAGGTCTTTTTGTACCTTTGGAGAATTAGCTAAAAAGCTTTTAAGTAATTCACCATCAATCTTTTCCATGATGATTGATTGTTTAGCTAAATCAATATCATATAAAATTGGTGAAGAAACTCCAATTCTTTTTACATTAGAGAGTAACTTAGCTTCTTTTTTTGTTCTCCCCTTTCTTATTTTATCGTCAATCTCTTTTATTCTATAAGTTTTTGGAATTCTTTTCTTGATTATTACATCTTCATCAAGCCATTTATCGTTGAAAATGTCAGCTTCAGCCCCTTTAGCTAAAATTTCTTTTGGAAGTTTGATTTTTGAATCGCTCTCGCGAACCCATGGAACATCAATATCATCGGTTCTAAAACGTTGCAAAACTTCGGTGTTTTCTATTTTATCTGGTCCAAAACTATTATTGACTAAAATTCCAAGCCAAGATATCATAGCTCCATTATCCCCACAATATTCCATTTTTGGTTTGTAGAAATTAGCATAATGTTCTTTTGCCATGTCTTCAAGCATTTCTGTAAGTCTTTTATTTGCAGCAACACCTCCACAAAGTAAAACTTCATCCTTTTTAGTATGTGAAAGGGCACGTTCAGTTACTTCAGTAAGCATTGAAAAAGCTGTTTCTTGAAAGCTATAACAAATATCCTCAATAGCTTCACCTTCCTTAAATTTACGTATAGCTGCACTTACTAATCCTGAAAAAGAAAGGTCCATTCCCTTGACAGTATAGGGTAAATCAATATAGCTACCTTTTTTAGCTAATTTTTCAACAATAGGTCCTCCTGGATGAGAAAGGTTTACTTCACGGGCAAACTGATCTAAAGCATTTCCAATAGCTATATCAAGAGTTTCACCAAAAATACGGTATCTACCATATTCATAAGCTATCACTTGACTATTTCCACCACTAACATATAAAGTAACTGGGTCAATTGCCCCAGTATTGAGTTTACCAATTTCAATGTGAGCTATACAATGGTTAACACCAACAATTGGGCGATTAATTGATAAAGCTAATGTTCTAGCTGCTGTAGCTGTAGTTCTAAGACCTGGACCCAGACCTGGTCCTTTGGAAAAAGCAATTAAATCTATATCTTTTAAATCTATTTTTGCTTTATCACATGCCTCAATTATTAATTTAGGAATCCATTTCCCATGGTGTTCAGCAGCTTCTCTAGGATGAATACCTCCTTCTTCTGGAAATAGTTGGTTTCCAACAGAAGATAGAATATTTCCCTCACTATCAACAATTCCTACTCCTGTTTTTTCAGCAGTTCCTTCAATTCCTAGACAAATCATTTTTAATCAGCTTAGTAGTTAATATCACTTACAAACTTCTTCGATTTTTTCACGAATATCTTCTATTGAATATCCTAAAAGAAGAGCCATGAGCATTGCTCCTCCAGCACCAACTCCTTCTTTAACAAAACCTTTTAAATAGTTTTTAAGCCCATCATTTGAGGATTCTTCAAAGTTAGGATCAACAACATTGATGTTAATATCACCAATTTGAGATATTATATTGAATAAATCAGAAGTTTCATCATTAGCTACAAAACTTGTGGTTGCAAGACAAATATTAGAAAAATCAAATCTAGGATTAATAGCTTTTATGAATGCAATCACAGCAGCCATCTGAGTGCCTCCAGCTAATATTACAGGAACAGTAGCTCCAAATACCATACCTGCAACAGCAGGAATCATAGGATCTCCAACTGCAGAAACAGCTTCAATAGGATTGATTTTTCCTATATTTCCTATACCTTCCACTAAGTTTGCATTTTTTAGTCCCTCTAAGACCACTTCTTTTTTAAGGTTATGTGGATTTGATGGTTTACTTCCACTAACTTTAAAGTCAGCATCATAACCAAGTGCGGTTAAAACACCAAGAGCTGTGGTAGTACCTCCAGGAATACTTTCACCAATAACCAGATAATCATTATTTTTAGATAACTCATTAGCTATGATTTTTGCTTCTTTGAATATTTTAGTAGGGTTATTAATAGCTTTTCCAGTTCGTATATCTTCACCATACTTTTCATCTCCTAACTTAATGTATGGAATGTCAGGTTTTATTTTTGAACCAGCATCAACTATTAAGTATGGAGCATTGCTTAATTCAAGTGCAGCTTTTGTTATCATTGCAGGTGTTGGGGCGGAATCTCCATCAACAACAGTTTGAGGAGGAATTTCACAACATCTAAGTTCTCCCCATACAATGAGTTCAACATCTCCAGCAGGAGTATATTCCATAAGTTCTTCACTTGCTCCAGCTCCTGAAATATCTGGGATTTTGGAAGTTGCAGTTGTAGCTATTACACATGTGAAAAAAGGTTTCTTTCCTTTTAAATCTTTTAAAAGTTTATTAGATCCATAAGTTTTTAATCCATTGAATAATTCTGTCATAATATCCTCATAATTATTTATTATATTTTTATATATCATTTAAATATTAATTTTAATATTTTTTTATAAATTTTTATTTTATATATTATATAAATTCTATATATTAATTAATTATTTGAAATAATTAAAAATATTATATAAATTTTTTATATTTTTTAATTAAAATTTTTAATAAATATAATTATTATATATTATTAAATTTTATTATAATATATATTTTAAATTTAAAATTATTATATTATATAATTTTTAAAATTAAAAAATTATTATATTTTATGAATAAAAGTATATAAATAAAAAAAATATATTGTAGAAAAAAGTATACAATATATAAAAATTATAGTATAAAGCTATAAACCAAGACTGCTGCACCTACAATCCAACAATAAAAAGCAAATATGTCTAAACTTCTTTCACGGATTAATTTTAGAAGAATACTGATAGCTAAATATCCTGAAATAATAGCTGCTAAAAAGCCTAAAAGATAAGCAATGTCAAATCCTGTTGAAATATCACTTAATTGTGTTACAGTTGCTCCAACTATAGCAGGGATAGCTAATAAAAAGCTGAATCTAGCTGCAAACTCTTTATCAAGACCTCTGAATAAACCAGTAGCTATTGTAGTACCTGATCTGGAAAGACCTGGAATAAGAGCGAAAGCCTGTGAAATACCAACTATGATAGCATCTAACAGTCCAGAATTATTAACATCTCTTTTTCCAACATTAAAACGTTGGGAAGTATATAACAATACACCTGTTATAAGTAAAAAGAATGCAGGGATAGCTATACCTTGGAATAATCCTTCAATTTGGTGCTTAAATAGTACTCCTACAAGACCTGCAGGAATTGTTCCTATAATAACCATCCAAGCTAATTTTTTATAATTATCTTCCATAAATCCTTTTTTAAATCTTCCTTTGAAGATATCAAGAATACTTAAGAAAAATGCCTTAATCATTTCAATAACATCTTTAAAGAAGTAACTAATAACAGCTATCAATGTTCCTAAATGAAGTAGTACATCAAAAGCTATACCTGGCTGATTGATACCTAATAATTCTTGAGCAAAAATTAAATGAGCAGAACTACTTACTGGAAGGAATTCTGTTAATCCTTGAACTATTCCTACAATAATTGCTTGTAAAATATCCATTAAAACACCTTTTATTATTATGTAAAATATATAAAAATTTGAGACTTTTAAAATTTTAGAATTATTAAATTTGAAAAATTTATAAATTTATTAAAAATATTTTAAAAATTATATCAATAATTCTATATTAATATATTAAAAATATTAAAAAATTATAAATAATTTATAAAAATATTAAAAAATATTTTAAAATATTAAAAAATTATATAATAATTTATAAAAATTCTATAATAATTTATAAAAATATTATAATAATTTAAAAAAATTCTATAATATATAAAATTAAAAAATTAAATTAAAAGATTCAACTAATCTAAATAAGTTAACCAGTTATATTTATCTTCTTCTTTTGCCTCAACAATATTAAAGAATTCAGATTGAATTTCTTTAGAAATAGGACCAATTTTTCCTTTTCCTATAGTTATATTATCAATAGACCTAACTGGAGTAACTTCAGCAGCAGTACCTGTAAAAAATACTTCATCAGATAGATATGCAAATTCCCTAGGTATTTGTTCCTCTCTAACTTCATAGCCAAAATCTTTAGCTATAGTCATAACAGAGTCTCTTGTTATGCCTTTTAATATAGATGATGCAAGGGTAGGAGTATAGATTATATCGTCTTTAATTAGGAAAATATTTTCCCCACTACCTTCACCAATGTATCCATGGTAGTCTAACATAATAGCTTCATCAAACCCTCTTTCGATAGCTTCGATTTTAGCTAATTGAGCATTCATATAGTTAGCTCCAGCTTTGGCCATACTAGGCATTGTATCAGGAGCCATTCTTCTCCATGAAGAAACAGCTATATCAACTCCATTTTCCATAGCTTCAGTACCTAAGTATTTACCCCACTCCCAAACAGCTATTGCTGTGTTGATAGGACAATTTAGTGGATTAACTCCAAGTTCTTTATATCCTCTATAAGTAACTGGCCTAATATAACAAGATTTTAAATTGTTTATAGCTATTGTATCCTTGATTGCCTTTGAGATATCTTCTTGAGTAAATGGAATATCCATCTTATATATTTTAGCTGAATTAAATAGTCTTTCAACATGTTCATCAAGTCGGAATATAGCACTACCCTTAGGATTTTCATAACATCTTATTCCTTCAAAGACACTTGATCCATAGTGTACAACATGGGATAAAACTGATATTTGAGCATCATTCCAATCTACAAATTCTCCATCCATCCATATTTTTCCACCATTACTGTCCCACGACATACTTTATTCCTCCTTATATTTTTTTATTGAATTTATTTATATAGAAATTTATTTAATCTATATATAAATTATTTTTTTTATTTTTTAAAAGATTATTCAATTTATAATAATCCAATTTAATATTTGCTATTTAATTTATTTAAGTTTTTTGACTTTTTATAGTATATAAAAATAAACAATATATAATTTTTTTATTTTTTATATATATTAATATCGTTGTAAAATAAGAAAATATAGCTATTAAATTGATTTTTTACATGAAATAGTTTTATAAAATAATTAATGAAAATTAAAAAAAATAAAATAAAATAAAAAATAAAAAAAATAAAAATTTTTAAATTGTTTTGATTATAGTTTTTTGATCTTTGAAAAAAATATAATGTATAATACAAAATTCATTGAGAATTAAGTATTATACCCATTTGTTTCAAATTATTTTTTTACCCTTATTACAATTAGTATAGACATGATTAAAGCTACAATGATTCCAATTGGTAAACCTGTGTTTTTCATACTACCTGCATGTGCTAAAAGATTATTATTATTTGTTTCAGCCTCATCCTTTTCATCAGCATCAACATTAGGTTTGTTGCTGCTAGGATTTTGAGGAGTATCAGAAGGTGGATTATTAACATCTTCTTGATTTTCAGCTACAGGTTGATCTTCCTCAGGATTATTAGGAGGAACAATCATCGGTGGCTCAATTTCAGGAGGTTCTAGTGTTATATATGGTTCATTAGGTTGTAAAACAACTTCCACATTTGGAGCACCAAACTCAATGTCAATGAGTAACTCAGGTAATTCTGCATTATTAATAAATGGAGGAATTACAATAGTAGGAACACCAACAGAAGGAGCACCAAACACAACAGTCACAACATCAGGAACACCAACAGAAGGAGCACCAAACACAACAGTCACAACATCAGGAACACCAACAGAAGGAGCACCAAACACAACAGTCACAACATCAGGAACACCAACAGAAGGAGCACCAAACACAACAGTCACAACATCAGGAACACCAACAGAAGGAGCACCAAACACAGGAGTTTTGAGATTAGGAACTTTACCTACAGGAGGCTCAAATTTAGGATATTGTAAATCAGATCCCCTAGCTATAGGGAATTCTGGGAAAGTAAATTCTTCATGTTCACCAAATAATATAAAAATCTGACGTTGTTGATCAATAGGAGCATATCTTGAATCAGTACCCTTTAAAAATCCAATACCCGTAACATAATTTCCATTATAAGAAACATTAGCAAGTTTTTGATTATATATACCTTCAACATCAATAGAACCATCAAGTATACCATCAATAATTTCCTTATAGAGAGGAGTATACCAATCAATAGTACCTTCAACTTTAGTAAGATTGTGAACTATGGTGTTGCCATCCTCATCAGTCTCTACATAAAAATCATCAGCATATCCATGACTACCAGATACAGTAATAAGTGCATTCCAAACAATAATTTGTGCAAGAGCATAACAATCTGCATAAACTGGATTATATTCTGGAAGCTGATCAACGGTATCTTTAAAGTCAGGATAGTAGAAAATATTATATATGTAGTCAATTGCAGCTACAAGATATAATAAATCAGCATCCGTAAAGTTACGGTTAGTAAAGTCTAAAGAATAGTCACCATAAACATTAAGAGCGCCAATGTCAGCACAAAATGAAGTAACGGTTGTTCCATCAGGTAAATTGGCAGTGAATCCCCAAGTATCCAGAGACTGATCAGAGCCAGGTTTTTTACCAGAAATAGTATTACCATCTTCATAAATTAATGTTACACCTCGTTTAGAATTACCATTAGCCTTAACAGTAAAATTATCAACTGTTGGGAAAATGAGATTTCCCTCACCAATATAACCAATAGCATCTTTAGCACGACTAATGTACTCATCAATAGAATCATTGAGTTCTTTCATCCGAGCAGTCACATTAATAGTATCATCAGCTAAAGATATATTATTTAGATAATTAAGCCAAGCTTCACGTAATTCAACGAAGTAAGGATTATCTTTGTTAGTAATAAGATTTAATTCCAAATACTCAATAGTATCATCTCTTATTTTCATATAAGCATCCCTAGCAGCATTTATATTCTCTTTTAGAGTTACATCTGCAAGATCAAGCATATACTGAGAGATTTTCCCATCAAGATTTTTCCATAAATCAGTCCTATTAATTCCAGTTAAATTATACCAGGCTTCTAAATAAAGTTCATAAGCATTTAATAAATCTTTTAATTCAGTTGGATTAAGTTCTCCAAATGCCTCATACTTCTCCATTACCTTTTGATACTCAATATCATAAAGACATTTAGTAGCATTTATAATACCAATAAGATAATTGTCCCTAGTAGCATTACTATACATAGTAATATTAGTTACAAGTTCAGATCTTAAAGTATCATTAAGCCTTTTAGCCTCAGTAGAATTATAAGCCATATAAGCAGTTATATAATTATCAAAAGCAACAAGCAAAGCATCAAACCTAGAAGATTCAACAAAATTCTTAGCAGAAACATTACCCACAATACTAAGACGCAAATCCTCATAAACAGACCAATTACCATCAATAGCAGCAATATCAGCATTATCCCGAACAGCATCACTATACATAGTAATATTAGTTACAAGTTCAGATCTTAAAGTATCATTAAGCCTTTTAGCCTCAGTAGAATTATAAGCCATATAAGCAGTTATATAATTATCAAAAGCAACAAGCAAAGCATC
>Ga0082212_10005392_pt1 | contig 17440 bp, 17 predicted proteins | sample TergutNt197P3_FD_71548 | JGI IMG/M metagenome (GOLD analysis project Ga0082212, IMG submission 71548) | Neocapritermes taracua P3 segment gut microbial communities from Petit-Saut dam, French Guiana - Nt197 P3 | ecosystem: Host-associated > Arthropoda: Insects > Digestive system > Gut ... | reverse complement strand
CAGGCTACGTTTAACAATACCATCGTTACCATTACAGACCTTATGGGCAATGCAATTTCCTGGGCAAGCTCCGGCGGGCTCAATTTCCGGGGCGCCAAAAAGTCTACCCCGTTTGCCGCCCAGACAGTAACTGAAACAGCAGCCCAGAAAGCCATGCAGGTTGGCTTGCGGGAAGTTCATGTATATGTAAAGGGGCCGGGAATAGGCCGGGAATCGGCGATTAGGCAGCTGGGTGTATTGGGTATAAAAGTCAAATCCATAAACGATGTTACCCCCACCCCCCATACCGGCTGCAGGCCGCGAAAAACCCGCCGTATTTAAGGAGTTTAAGAATGGCTAGATATACCGGGCCGGTGTGCCGCCTTTGCAGGGCAGAATCAAAAAAACTTATGCTTAAAGGCGAACGGTGCAAAAGCGATAAATGCGCAATAAACAGGAAAAGGCCTGCTCCGGGAAAGGACCCCAAGGGAAGGGTAGGGAAGAGAAGCGACTACGGCGTACAGCTGCGGGAAAAACAAAAGCTCCGCCGGATTTACGGAATGCAGGAAAAGCAGTTTAACCTGTTTTTCCAGAGGGCCCTGCGTATGTCCGGCATAACCGGCGAAAACCTTTTTGTACTCCTGGAACGGCGCCTTGATAATGTTATCTACCGCCTGCGCTTTGCTTCCTCCAGGAGCCAGGCGCGGCAACTGGTGCTGCACGGCCATGTCGAGGTAAACGGGAAGCGGGTAAGCATCCCTTCTTTCCTGGTTAAGAGCGAAGACGAGATCAGCATACGCGAAGGGAGCAAGGGTATGGTGATTATAAAAGAGGCCCTTAAGGAATTCGGGAAAAGCGGGGTTATGCCCTGGTTCCACCTGGACCCCGACAATATGAAAGGCAAGTTCCTTGCATCCCCCAGGCGCAGCGACATAACTGACCTTGCGGACATTAAGGAACAGATGATTGTTGAGTATTATTCTAAATAAGGAGGCGCCCTCATGGCCCGTAAGAATCTGCTTCAGGGATTCAAGCGCCCAAAAGGTATTACCTTTGAGCATGGCGAGTTAAAACCGAATTACGGAAAATTTATTGCTGCCCCTTTTCAGCCTGGTTTCGGTACAACTGTAGGCAATACCCTGCGGCGCGTCCTGCTCTCGTCGATACAGGGTTATGCCATAACGGCAGTCAAGATAACTTCCTACGATGTAGACGGCAATGCCCATACCGTATCCAGCGAATTTGAAAGCATCCCCAATATTATGGAAGATACGCTGGAAGTAATTAACAATTTAAAGCAGATACGCCTGCGCCTCTTTGGGGAAACGGAACAGGTTGTTTTCGCCTATGAGTGGTCTGGAAAACACAATGTCAAGAGCGAAGATTTTGAAAAAGAAGGCCAGGTAGAAGTTCTTAATCCCGGCCGCCATGTAATGACTTTAATGGACAATGCGCATGTAGAAATGGAAGTCCAGATAGACCTTGGCCGGGGCTATGTGCCGTCGGAGGTGAACGAACATTATGTAGATGTAATCGGTACCATCCCGCTCGATGCGATTTTTTCCCCGGTAAAAAAAGTTAAATACGCCGTAGAGCCTACCCGTGTTGGTCAGCGCAGCGACTACGACAAACTGGTGTTGGAAGTATGGACCGACGGCACAATTAAACCCGACGACGCATTGGCCGAGGCGGCAAAAATCGCCAAAGACCATTTTTCGGTGTTTATAAATTTTGACGAAAACAGCCTTGGTTCGGATCTTGACGACGATCCGGATGACGAAAGGATTAGGGCAATCCTTAATACACCGGTGGAAGAACTTGAATTGTCTGTCCGTTCTTCCAACTGCCTTAAAAATGCCAATATAAAAACCATTGGCGAGCTTACCCGGAAAACAGAGGATGATATCGCCAAAACCCGGAATTTTGGCAAAAAGTCGCTGCAGGAAATAAAGGAAAAACTTAAGGAATGGAACCTTGGGTTGGGGATTACCGATGTTAATGTACTAAGGAACGCGGTAAGGAATGTGCCCCAAAAGGAAGTAGAAGATGAAACATAAAAGAGGCTTTAACCCGCTGGAGCGTATGTCCGCCCACCGGAAAGCCCTGCACCGTAATATGGTTACCTCGCTTTTTAGGTATGAACGCATAAAAACCACCAAGGCAAAAGCCAAAGCTGTACGCAGGACGGCAGAACGCCTTATTACCAGGGCAAAGGTGGATTCTGTGCACAACCGCCGCATTGCATCGAGCCGCCTTTATGACGAGGGGATCGTTGCGAAGCTCTTTACCAATATTGGCCCCAGGATGAAGGAGAGGCCAGGCGGCTATACCAGGATAATTAAACTCGGCGAGAGGCCAGGGGACGCATCGGAAATGGTGTTCCTTGAACTTGTCGATTATGTCCTTAAAACCGACGACGAAAAAGCAAAGAAAGCCAGGAAAGCGGAAAAGAAAGAGCGAAAGAAAGATACATCAGATGACTCCGGCGATAAGGAAAAAGCCGCGAAAAAGCCGCGTGACAAAAAACCTGGCGGCGAAGCCAAAAAAGGCAGGAAGGGGTAAATATGTCGAAAGCTCACAGGGGAAAAGGAATAAGGGGGGAGGCTGCCAAAGGAAGGGGGCTGTGCCCTGTCTGCAAACGGGAAAGCGTAAAAACCCTCTACGAACTGGAAGCCGACGGCAAAAAAGTCAAGGTCTGCAAAACCTGCAAAGCCGCCGTCGCCCATGGGAAAAAAAGCCTCGCCGGCTAGAAATTAGACAGACAATACAGGCAAAACAACTCATATACATAAAAAACTGGTAATATTACTTGACCAAGTTGACCAACTTTGATATACAGTAAATATGAAAACATTACAAACAGCGGAAGCCAAAACCCATTTTTCTTCGGTTTTACGGGATGTCCAGGCAGGGGATGAAGTAGCCATCGTTTACGGAAAAAAGAAAGAAACCATTGCGGTAATAATTCCCTACGAAAAATGGAAGAAAAATCAAAAAAGGCAGTTGGGGACTCTGGAAGGGAAAGTAACTGTAACGTTTGCTGATGATTTTTATATGTCTGACGAGGAACTTATTAATTCATGATGTATCTTGTTGATACGCATATTTTATTATGGTCGTTTATTGCCCCGGAAAAATTATCCCCTGAGGTTTCCCGGTTATTGTGCAACAAAAATAATAATGTCTATTACAGTCCGATAAATTTATGGGAAATTTCCATTAAATATGGATTAAAAAAAATAGATTTAAAGGGAATAACACCTGAAGATTTTTTAAAAGAAGTTAATAATAGTTTTTATTTATGCAAAAAAATAGAAAATGACAATTTAATGTCGAGCTATCAACTGCCAAAATACCACAAAGACCCCTTTGACAGGTTTTTAATTTGGGAAGCAATACGGAGCGATTTTACCCTTCTAAGCGCGGATAAAGCCATGGACCTCTATAAAAAAGAAGGGCTTAAGGTTGTCTATTAAACCCTAACCCCCCATAAAAAAACCCCGCCGGAGAAAAAAAAGGCGTCCGAAAAGTTTAGAAAACTTGTTCGGACACCTTCTTTACTGTAGCATTTTCGTACCGTTTCAACGAAACGGGAGAAAAAGCAAGGGCTGTCCGAGAAGTAACAAACTTCTCGGACAGCCCCCTTTTTACATTACGTAAAGTTTAAATTAGAATGCCCAGCGGTAACCAATGGTAAGGGTTTTTACATCAAAGGTTGCGCTTAAATCAGTCCAGCCGAGGGCTGCTTTAAGGAACAATGCATGGGCGGGATCATCGCTGATACCGGAGGCATCGGGGTTATAGTATACAGCAGGTGTAAATTTAAGGCCAACGGTGGTGCTGCTGGCGAAAGTAAAGGGTACTTCCAGATCCAGCCTTGCAAGCAGGGTTTCCTCAATAAATGCATACTGTACATAGGGTGCTATGTTAAGCGTAGAAGTGCCGCCGGAAACAAATACTGTGCCAAATTTTACGGTGCCGCCAACGCCAAACCTGTCTGTGAAGTAGTTAAAGCATACTGCTGCGTTAAGTGTCATATCATTTGCTGCTTCGAAATGGCCCAATGCTACCTCGGCGCCTGCGTTCATGGTGTCGCCAATGTTAACCTTGCCTGCCAATAAAATCGCTTTTCCGAAACTATGGCCAACATTATTGGTGTACATTAAACCAATGGCAAAAATATCCTGTTCGTATTTCGCGCCGACAACAAAAGGTGTAAAGGTGTTTTTAAAGGTGGCCGAGCCGCCCCACCCCATAACGGGGAACATAAAGCCAACGCTAAGGCCTTCGAGGAACGAAGGGGTAAAGTTGAGTTCCAAACCGGCGCCGCCATCAAGGTTGTCCCAGTCGTTATCAGAAAGCATGTCGCTAACACGCCAGTAAATGGTCTCGGGGCCTTTGTATGCAACAAGGATTTCAAGCTGTTTTTCGAACAGGAACCATTTGCCCCACAGGCTGGTAAAAACTGCAATTTGGGGAATATAAAAACCACCGACATCAATACCAGAATTTAGTATATCCATACCTGCATTTACCGAGAAAATATCCCCGTCATAGCCGGCTGAACCGCTAATATTTCCAGAAACGCCGCTTTCATAGTTAACGCTAAAGCCTAACCCGGCATGGAAGCCTTCGTTATTGTAATTAAGGTTAACTTCGCCGCGGCCCATTTCGTCGCCGGCAGCAGGCGGCCTAACTATGGTCGTACTGCCAAAATCAATTTCGGCGCCAATTTTTACCAGGCCGTCCCAGCTCCATTCTTGTGCGAAAACTCCCCCTGCTACCGCAAGAATTAAAAGAACGTCTAGATCTGGCAGGTGTCAGTCACCTTTTTTGAGCATTTTTTTTATAAATATTCTGACGGTATTACGGTTTGTGTCGAAGCGGCGGCCGATTTCCGCTTTGGAAAAACCCTGGGAAAGCATAAGGCGGATTTCATCTTCGTGGTCGGAAAGCTTTAACCGGACTGCCATGCCAAAGGGGCGCCCAAGCCTGATTCCCTGCGCTTTGCACCGTGAAAGTGCATCCTTGGTCCTTTGGCTGATAAGGTTCCGCTCAATTTCTGCTGAAAGGCCGAAAGCAAAGGCCAAAACCTTCGATTGGATGTCGTCCCCCAGCCGGTAGCCGTCCTTAATGGTCCAAATTTTGGCCCCAATGTCCATACAGCGCGAAAGGATTGACATAATCATGAACAAACTGCGGCCCAGCCGGGATAATTCGGAGCAAATTATCAAATCTTCAGAAGAAATTGAGTCCAATAGAAAGCCCAAGCGCCGTTTTTCCGGTAATTTTGTGCCGCTTATGGTTTCTTCAATCCATTTTTCTACAGCAAGGTTATTGTTCTTGCAAAATTGAAGGATTTCGTAACGCTGGTTCTCTACCGTCTGTTTGTCCGAACTAACCCTGATGTAACCATAAACCATATTTACCTCTGCTTTTTTTTTTATTTTTTCGATTTTTTTTAATCAAATTTTTGTCTTATTTTGACAAATATTTGAAAAATGACATAGTGCATACGCTGTATATAGCGTATATTCAAATTAATAACAAGTATTCCACTATATATAGCGTTATACTAGGGGTAGTGTAGATTAATAAAAAAATCATCCTTTTAACACTATTTTGTGTAATTTTATTAAATTTTTAAAGCTTTTTTCCTAAAAAAACAGTGAAAGCCTTGACAAAAACAAAAATTATGGTATTATTAAAGACGATAAAGAGGTAACCAGGTAATCGTTGATTACTTCCTCTTGTCAATCCTAGGAGGATTCATTTCATGAAGAAAACATTAGTTGTTCTTTTAATTCTTGCGGTAGCAGGGGGAGTTTTCGCACAAGAATGGAGCTGGGACGGGACGGTCAGGCTCGGCGCAGATGTTAATTTCAGCCCCAGCCCGGTAACAATTCAACATACCGGCGATGACGACATGGGCCGCGGCGAAGTTAACCTTAATTACTCAAATGGCGGCTTCCATGCCGGGTTAAACTTTGGCGTATACTATGACAGTGCGCCTGGTGGCGTTATTGGCGCTTCAGCCGGTTACGATGGAGAGAATTTTTCCATTAACGCCGGAATGGATATCTTAACTAGTAGTTTTGGCATTGCACAAGTTAACAGTCTGTGGGGCAAATGGTTCCTGTTCGAAAAACAGCTCGAAATCCTTGCTGCATACAAAGGTCCCGAGACAATTTACTGGCGTGCTACTGACATGCTCGACGACAATGACTGGGACAACATGGATGGGAATAATGGCCTCGAAATCAACTTTACCCCTTCGTTCCTCGAAGGTTTTAGCGTAGGCTTTGCGTTCCCGGACATTTTTGCCTTAGGTGCTGGTACCAATTTTGCAAATGTATTTACTCCGTTTACCGTTGGTGCAAAATATGCGCATGACGTCTTTACCGTTGGCTTAATGTTTACCAATGATGCAGGAAAAACTTTCGGGAAAGCAATTTACCTGGGCGGTTCCTTTAACATTGGCGACACCATGAGCGCAGGCGCGGAAGTTATCCTGGGGAATTTTGAAGCTGCTGATTTGTCACTCGGCATTGCTGCGTGCTTTAACTACGCGTCTGACCGGCTTGGCGCTGGCGGAACTGTAACATTTAAGACCTCATTTGCCTCTGGCAGCAATTCTGATCTTGCCATTAAACCGTATGTACAGTATGCGATTATCGAGGAAACCCTTCTTGCAAGGCTGGATCTGGAAGTAAAGCTTGGGTTTGGCAGCGCGACAACATTTGGCCTGTGGGTAACCCCAGCTGCGTACTATAACCCCGATGCCTCCGGTATCAGCGATGATCCCGCCCATGCCCTTTACCTTAAATGCGCATTGGGAGCGGATAATTTTGACACCGATGATTTTGGTGTAAAACTCACCTTCGGTTACCGCTGGGCGTTCTAAGTAAAACTTAGAAATGCTTAAAAAACCCCGCTTCGGCGGGGTTTTTTTATGGGGTGGTTAGGGTTTAATAGACAACCTTAAGCCCTTCTTTTTTATAGAGGTCCATGGTTTTGTATACAATATATAGGGGTATTAAGGCTATTTTGCCTGTATATACTGCTATATATATGGGTCAAAAAGGCCATTAATAGCCAATAATACACAAAAAAATGTGAATTTCATAAATTTTTAGACCTGTTTTTCATTGAATAATTTGTGATTTTGCGCTATCATATAGCAAGATGTTGGATATAGGGCCGCTTCACCGCTCGGAATATGAGCTGGATAAGGCAGAAAGGGTAGTTATTGCAGAGGCTCCTGGGAGGGTTTACTTCCTTGGCGAGCATGGGGAGGCAGGTTCCGGCCTTTTCCTTGCTATGGCAATAAACAGGACTATCCAGGTAGCGGTAAGCCAAAGAAAAGATAACTCGATACGCTTTTATGCCGCCGACCTGGGGGAGCGGAAGCGGACTACCCTTGCAAACCTAAAATACAAGCGGGAAGACCGCTGGGCTAACTATATCAAGCTTGCTATATATATTTTCGCCCAGATGGGCCGCCCGGCCAAGGGGCTTAATTTTACCGTCATAGGGGATATACCCCAGCAGGCGGAACTTGCTTCTTCTACCGCCATAGAAGTGGCGGCTACTGTCGCGCTAAAAAGTTTCTATAAAGTGCCCCTAACCGACAAGGAGCTCCTTTCCCTGCTGGTAAACGCGGAAAGGGATTTTTTGGGCAAAGAAGCAGTAAGCCCCGTTGATTACCTTGTTATACTTAATGCAAAGAAGGACCAGCTCCTGCTTGCCGACGAAAAAAACGGGGAAATTGTCGGGACAAAAAACCCTTTTTCCCGGTATAAAATTATTCTTATGGATTCCCGTGTCCCCCGCGCCGGGATTGACGATGAGCTTCTGCTGCGGCGGAACGATACAAAAGCAGGCCTGGAACTCCTGGAAAAAAAGCGCCAGGGGTCCAGCTTTCGTGATTATGTCCCGGCAGACCTCCTGGAATCCATGGGCGATTTACGGGAAGAAATACGGCGCCGTTCCCTCCACATAGTCGAAGAGAACCAGCGAATACGGGAAGTTGCAGAAGCATTAAAAAAAGGCGATCTGGAAGAAATTACCAGGATTATTTATCATTCACACGAGAGCCTCCGCGATTTATACGAAGTTTCCTGCCCGGAAATAGACTGGCTGGTTAAACGGGCCCAGGAGATCGAAGGAGTAGCCGCTTCGCGGATGACAGGGCGCGGTTTTGGCGGTTGTACCTATACTATCCTAAAGGAAAATGCCCTGGAAGAATTTTACAAGCGGCTGGAAGATTACGAAAGGATCTTCGGGTTCCATCCCCTGGTCTACGAGATAAAACCCGCTTCGGGGGCCAGGGTAATTTCAAAAGGATGATTGATGGCTTCCAAAAAACCCCTGGACGAGGGCATTAGGCTTTTTAAAACAAGACGCTGGGACAAAGCGCTGGAAGAATTCTTAAAAACAGACAGCACCGGTTTCGGGAACGAAGAAAATATCGAGCTGGCTTATTACCTTGGGCTGTGCTATACCAAGCTGGAACATTTTGACGAAGCCCTCCTGTACCTGGAGCAGGTTGTTACCGGCTCGGAGGATCCTCTGCGTATATATCAGTGCCGGTTAACCCTTGCCTATATCTATGTAATAACCGGCCGTTCCAAGCTGGCAGAGTTCGAGCTGGGGCGGCTTGTAAAGAGCGGTTATGAGTCGATCCAGATTTACACAACGATGGCATTTGCCGCCTGGTCGCAGAAACAGTACCAGAAAGCGGTCGATTTTTATGAAAGGGCCCTTGATATGGACGAAAACAATACCACCGCCCTGAACGGCCTTGGCTATATACTGGCCGATTCTGATATTGATGTTAAGCGGGGGATTAAACTCTGCCGCAAAGCGGTGGATAAAAAACCCCAGAGCGCTGCATACCTCGATTCCCTGGGTTGGGCGCATTTTAAAAACGGCGAGATAAGCGAAGCCCGCAGCTGGCTCCGCAGGGCTTTTGATCTTTCGCCCAACCGGAAAGAGATAAAAAAGCATATGAAAATCGTTGTAGGGGGCGATTCATAATATGAAAGGGCATATTTCCCGTTTCCTTAAACTCTGCGGCATCTCTTTACTGGCGGCATTGCTGCTTGCACAAAGCGGCGATGATTTTGGGCCAAATTTTCTTCAGCCTGGTGATTCGGGTGCATCACTTTCCGATACGGTAAATGCCCAGACAGAATTCCGCATTGGCCTGCAGGCGTATTACCGCTATGCCTTTAACGAAGCGATTAATTCTTTTGAAAGGGCAAATTCTTTCCGCCCCGGGGATCCCCTTATCCTTGATTGGCTTGGGCGCTCTTACTACCGGTCCGGTTTTGAAACTACGGCTTTGCGGCAGTGGGCCTTTGCCGCAGACCGCACTATTTCTTCCTCCGACGAAATACTCCTTTTAAGCCGCATCGAAACGGTGCGGAACAGGCGCAGCCTGCTTCCTTTTATGGAAGAAGGGCAGCGTTATATCGAAGCAGGCCGTTACCCCGGGCGCAATGGGGAAAGCATCTTTTTCCGCCAGCCAATTTCTGTCCTGCCGTTAAAAGACGGAACGGCCTGGGTTACTGCCTACTCAAGCAACGAAATTGTCCGTGTCGATGTGAACGGCCTTGTTAAACAGCGCATACGCGGGCAGCCGCTTTTTGGTTTTGACCGCCCCTACGACATAGCTATCGCCCCGGATGGGAGGATGTATGTTTCCGAATACCGCGGGGGCAGGGTAAGTGTCCTGGATTCCCGGGGCAACTGGCTTTCCCATGTGGGGAAAAAGGGCATAGGCAGCGGAGAATTTGTCGGCCCACAGCACCTTGCCGTAGACGGGGACGGCTACCTTTATGTTGTCGATTACGGCAACAGGCGTATTTCCAAATTTGACCCAGACGGGGTTTTTCTTTTTTCTTTTGGGAAACAAAGCATGGATTTTGGCGGCTTCCTTTCCCCCACCGGTATTGCCTGTATGGGCGACAGGGTTTTTGTCGCAGATTCCGCTATTAAACAAATCTACAGTTTTGACAGAAACGGGGCATACAGGGGTATTCTTGTCGAAGAGGGGCTCATTGGCCCGGAAAGCCTGCGGGTAATTAAAAACAGTTTTCTTGTTTCTGCCCCGCCCCCGGTTGCCGGCAGCCCTGCGGATTTCGATGCTGATTGGGGCTATAACCTGGATGCAGGTTACGAACAGGACACTTTTTTTGGAGAGGGCATGCTCCTTGTCGCGGATACAACCAGGGTGCTTCTTATAGATCCAAATTCTTCCATTATCCGGGAAATTGGGTCGGTTGGCGGCAATGCCAGGATAACAGGGGCCGATGCCGATATTAACGGCAATATCCTTGCCGCAAATTTTATGGGCGACGAAGTAGCGGTGATGAGTTCTGCGGAAGACATGGCTTCCGGTTTCTTTGTCCAGATTGACCGGGTAGTTGCCGACAGGTTCCCCAATGTTACCGTGGAGCTTACTGTCCATGACAGGCGCCGCCGGCCAGTGCTTGGCCTTGACCAGCGCAATTTTTTACTTACAGAAAAAAACCGCCCGGTCCTCGATCAGGAATTCCTTGGCGCAGCGTATCTTTCCAACCGGTATGACATATCTGTTCTTATGGAGCGCTCCGGGGAAAGTTACCTCTTAAGGGATGATCTTGCAGCGGCACTGCGCGATATTACTTCTGCCGGCGCCAACTTAAAGTCGGTTGTATCTGCCGCCGAAACCCCGGTTATGGAAAGGGTGGGGGAAGGCGCTTCTGCCCTTGCCGCTGCCGCCCGTAACGGCAATTACAGCCCGCGCTGGCGTTTCGATTTGGCCCTGCGCCTTGCCGCCACCGACCTTCTTGCCGGGGAGAAAAAGCGGGCAGTTGTTTTTGTAACGACAGGCGAGCTGGGGGAATTGGCTTTTGAGCAGTACAGCCTCTCGGAATTATCTTCTTACCTTGCCAACAACGGGGTTATGTTTAATGTTGTTATGATTGGCGACAGGCCGGTCGGGGAAGAGCTCCTTTACATCTGCGAAGAGACCGGCGGCGAAGTTGCTTATTTGTACCAGCCATCCGGCGTTGGCCCCGTCATACAGTCCATAGCCGCTAAAGGCTCTGGTTCCTATGCCCTTTCCTATCGTTCGCAGCTTCAAACAAACTTTGGCAGGGACCTTCTCCCCATCGAAGCGGAAGTGTACCTTATTGAACGTTCAGGCCGCGACAGGGTCAGTTACTTTGCGCCGCTGCAATAAAAACTGCCGCGCTTTCGGACTTGGCTGTGAGTAGTGCAATTAATACATATCTATAATTGCGGTAGATAGCATTTAGTATTACAATGCATTGTAAATTATTACAAAACATTGTAGAATAATTATATGCCAACAATTTCAATGTTTTATGGAATACTAATTAGAATGTATTTGGGGAAAAAAGAGCATAATCCCCCTCATATTCATGCCATTTTTCAAAATAAAAAAGCAATTTTTGATATAAAAACAGGCCAAAAAACGGAGGGAAAATTACCGGATGATAAAGAAAAATTGGTTTCGGCCTGGGTAGTTTTACATAGAGATGAATTATTGGCAAATTGGGAATTATCTCAAAACGGTGAACTTCCCTATACCATTGATCCTTTAAAATAAATGGAAATTTTATGTATTTATCAGTTATTAAAGTAAGGCCGCTAAAAGAATTTAAATTGGAATTAACATTTGAAAATAGAGAGGTAAAAATATTTGATGTAAAACCATATTTAGATACAGGATTATTTAAAACATTATCCGATAAAAATATTTTTAAGATGGTAAAAATTTCATATGATACAATCGAATGGCCAAATGGGGTAGATTTAGATCCAGAAGTATTATATGAAAAAAGTAAAATAGCAGTTTAAAGAATATGGCAGTCCAAACGACACATAACAGGCCTGTTGGCGCAAGGTTGCTGTTAGCGCAGTAATTACAAATAATACCCGCACTTAATAATTTCCGCCGTTTTGGCGGCGTTGAAAATAAGGTCGTGCGGTTCCAATGCTTCGTACAGTTCTTGAGCTTCGTTCACTTTGCCGCGCAGTACCGGGTGGGCAGGGCTCCACAATACGCAGCAGTCTGCATAGGGGAGTATTGATATTTCATAGGTGCCGAATTTTTTTGCAAGGAGTATGATTGCTTCCTTGTCCATCCCGATAAGCGGTCGCAGCACCGGTAATGCGGCGCGGCTTTCGGCGCAGCTTATGTTTTCTATGGTCTGGCTTGCGACCTGGGAAAGGCTTTCCCCGGTTACAAGGCATTTTGTTTTTGTTTTGCGGGCAATAAGGGATGCCGCTTCCATCATCGCCATACGCAGGAGGACGGTATTCCATTCGCCTGGGCTTTTTTCGGCGATGGTTTTTTGTACCCCGGAAAAATTTACAACATAGAGGTGCATCCCCATGCAATACGAACCGGTTATCCCCGCAAGCTTGATTGCTTTATCGAGCGCTTCCTGCGATGTATAGGGCGGCGTGTGAAAGTACACTGCGTCCAGTGCCATGCCCCTGCATGCCATTAAGCAGCCCGCGGCAGGCGAGTCGATCCCCCCCGACAAAAGTAAAAGCCCGCGCCCGGCGCTTCCTGCGGGCAGCCCCCGCAGGCCTTTTTTCTTTTCCCCGTATATATATGCTTTTTCGCGTATCTCTACGGTAATAACGCATTGCGGGTTTTTTACATCCACCTGCAGCGCGGGAATTTTTTCCCCTAATGCGTCCCCTGCGGCACAGCAGATTTCATGTGAGTTTAACGGGAAGCTCTTGTCTGTCCTGCGCGCTTCCACCTTATATGTTTTTATCCCGTTTTCTGCGATTTTTTTTGCTTCGCTAACACAGGTGTCCAAAACGCTATCAATGGATTTTTCTGTTTTTTGCGCCCTTGCCCAACCGGAAATTCCCGGCAAATGGGCAAGCACATCTTCCGCTGCTGCCGCTTCTTCTTCGTTTACGCAATGAATGTAGATGCGCCCTGATTGGCTTTCCAGTGTTGAATGCGGGGAGCGGCTTTTAAGCATAGCCTTTAAGTTACGGCGCAGTATTAATTCAAAACTTTCGCGGTTCCCGCCTTTAAGGGTGAGTTCTCCAGGTTTTATTAAAATTGTTATGCTTGCGATTTTTTTAAGATACTACATTACAGGGTATTTAGCAATGTATTGATTGTACCGGCGAGTAAATTTATTTCTTCCATAGTCGTGCTATAGCCCTGGGAAATCCGTATGCCGCCAAGGCCTAGTTCTTTTTCTATACCCATCGCTTCCAGGACAGGCCGTTTTATGTCTGCGGAAGAACAGGCCGACCCGGTGGAAACGGCAAAACCTTTTTCGTCCAGGGCGCGTACCATAACTTCGCCGGGGATAATTTTTCCGCGCCTGTTTTTAAAAGCGCACTGGCAAATCCACGGGGAAAAGCGGCTGTCCACCGCCGTCCTGCCTCTTGGTATGGGGATAAACAGATCGGTTTTTTGCAGTGATTCAAAAAGCGCCTGCATTCTTTTTTCTGCCTGTACAGTTGGCGGTTCCCTAACATATTTTTCCATGGCATTTGCGAGAACCATCGCGCCATGGGTGTTTTCCGTGCCGGGGCGGATTTTTTTTTCCTGATGACCGCCGCGATAAAGCGGGGTAATGGGTGTTTTTAGCCAAAGAAGGCCGCAGCCCCGCCCGCCGCCGATTTTGTGCGCGGAAAATGAAGCTGAATCAACCCCCCAGTCATAAAGGTTACAATTTATTTTTCCCAATACCTGGACCGCGTCGCAGTGAATGTGGATGGGGTGTTTTTGCATTTTACGGATTAAGCAAGATAAGGCTTTTATATCGTTAATGGCGCCGGTCTCGTTGTTTACCGCCATTATTGCCGCCATCCTTGCACTAGGGTTTTTTGCGAGCGCTTTTTCCAGCTTTTCCACGCTTACCCTCCCGTCTTTTTCTACGGCTATCGGGGCGCAGGGGATACCAAGCCGCCCCAGCGCCGCGGCGTTTTCCCGGATCGAGGGGTGCTCCACTGCGGAATAGAGAAATGCAGCTGATTTTTTTTCTGCATCGCGGCGCGGCTTTAAAAGCAGCGAAAAAAGAGGGATGCAGTTTGATTCAGTGCCGCCCGATGTATAACAGAGCTCTTCCGGTTTTACCCCCAGCGCCTGGGCACAACGGCGCCGGGCGTCTTCCAAAGCCTGCCGGGCAGCTTTGCCTTCGCTGTGAACCGAAGAAGGGTTACCAAAAGGGAATAATGCCCCGGTAACTTCGAAAATATCCTTTTCCGGAATGGCTGTAGCCGCCCAATCAAAATAAAAACGCTCCATAAATAATAGTAGCCAATTGAAATAGACCGGGCAAGCGGAGTACAATAACAATCATGCTTATATGTAAATTTGGCGGTACATCCGTTGGTTCAAAAGAAGCCCTTGAAAGGCTTATTTCCATTATTAAAAACCCCGAACACAGCGGCAAGGTTAAAGTTATAGTTGTATCTGCGCTTTCCGGGATTACAGACGGCCTTATTGGGGCTGCCAATAACACGCAGGCTGCCGCTTCCAGCGAAGATGCCGCTTTCAGCAAAAATGCCGCCTCCAGTGAAGATTCCGCCTCCAGCGAAGATTCCGCTTCCAGCGAAGCTGTTGTAAAATCAATTGCGGAAATGAAAAAGCGCCATTTGGATATCGGCGCCGCTTTCCTGAAAGGAGAAGAAAAAAAAGAAGCTGCTGCGGAAATTGAGCAGGGTTTTGTGGAACTTTCCCGTATGCTGGACGGTATTGCAATATTAAGGGAGATCTCCCCGCGTGTCATGGACAGTATAATGAGTTATGGCGAGCGCCTTTCCGCGCCCCTTATAGCCCGTATACTCCGCGCTTCCGGCCTTCCTGCCCGGTATCTTGATTCACGGGATGTAATAGTTACCGACAGGCATTTTGGCGCAGCCCGCGTTATACGCGGCGAAAGTTATATGCGGATAAAAGAAAAAGCCGGCGCGTCTTTTGGGGATGGCCAGGCCGGGGACACTATTTTTGTTGCGCCGGGTTTTATTGGCCGCGCGGAAGATGGTTCAACCACAACACTGGGGCGCGGCGGTTCAGATTTAACAGCCGCCATTTACGGCGCTGCGCTGCGTGCCGAGCTGGTAGAAATCTGGACCGATGTGGACGGTATCCTTACTGCAGACCCCAAGCTTGTTAAAAATGCTTTTCGTATAGATTCACTTTCTTACGAAGAGGCAATGGAGCTTTCCCATTTTGGCGCGAAGGTGCTCTACCCGCCAACGATTAAACCAGCCCTGGATAAAAAAATCCCCATTGTAATTCGCAATTCGTTTAATTCCCTTTGTCCGGGGACAAAAATTACCAGCAAGGCCGATCCGGGGGAATACCCTATCCGAGGGATCAGTTCGCTCCCAAAAGTTACGCTGATCCGCCTGCAGGGGCCGGGCATGATGGGGGTGGCGGGTTTTTCATCACGGTTTTTCAGCGCTTTGGCCCAAAGGAAAATCAGCGTAATACTTATTTCCCAGGCAGCCAGCGAATACTCAATCTGCGCTGCTGTGGATTCCGCTTCGGGCGATGAAGCGCTCTTCGCATTACGGGAGGAGTTTGGCCAGGAAATTCTGGGGGGGATTGTCGATGAGCCTGTGGCGGAGGAAGACCTTGCAATCATTGCCGTTGTCGGCGGCCGTATGAAGCATGTGTCCGGTGTTTCCGGCAAAGTCTTCCACGCCCTGGGCCGGAATGGTATTAATGTTGTTGCGATAGCCCAGGGTTCTTCGGAACTGAATATCTCGCTGGTGATATACCGTTCCGACGAAGCAAAAGCCCTGAACGCGATCCACGAAGCGTTCTTCCTTGCCGGGGTACGATCGGTAAACCTCTTCCTTCTGGGGGCGGGGCTTATCGGCGGTACGCTTCTGGATCAGCTTTCTTCGCATCAGGAAATTCTTGCCGACACCTATCAAATAAAAATAACGCTGGTTGGTGCGGGGAATTCACGCGGTATGGTCTTTAACACCCAGGGGCTTGATCCGGGGAAGGTAAAAAAACTGCTCAATAAAAAAGCGGATCAAAAGACTGTAGACAAATCAATAGAACGGTTCGAATTGAAAAAGTTTATAGAAACGATGAAAGCATACAACCTTCCAAATACTGCTTTCTGCGACTGTACCGCGAGCGATGATGTTGCCGCTTCTTACGGTGATATTATTACAGGTGCCATACCGGTCATTACGCCGAATAAAAGGGCCAACGCGGGGAGTCTTGAATATTACCGTAAGCTTACTTCTTATTCGCGTGAACGGGGCATACCTTACCTTTATGAGACAACTGTATGCGCGGGGCTTCCGGTTATTTCCACACTGCGCGACCTGTTCCTATCCGGCGACAGGGTGCGCCGTATCGAAGCGGTCCTTTCCGGGACACTGTCGTATATTTTTAACAACTTTGACGGCAGCAAAACATTTTCTGCGCTTGTCCGCGAAGCAAAAGCGGCGGGGTATTCGGAACCGGATCCGCGCGACGACCTTAACGCCATGGATGCCGCCAGGAAAGCCCTGATCCTTGCCCGTGAATGCGGGATGAACATGGAATATAATAACCTAAAAATCGAAGGCCTGCTCCCGGCAGCCTGTTTTAAAGCAAGCGATGTAGAAAGTTTTTTTAAGGAACTGGAAAAATGCGATGCTGGTTTTGAATCGCGCAGGGCCAAGGCAGCAGCGGAAGGAAGGGGCCTCCGCTATGTTGCCGTTATAGAAGCAGGCAGGGCTACACTGTCCCTCCGCTGCGAAGAAAAGGACAGCCCGTTCCTATCCCTAAAAGATTCGGACAATATGGTTGTGATAACGAGCGACCGCTACTCCAGGCTGCCCATGGTAATTAAAGGCCCCGGCGCAGGCGCCCAGGTTACCGCCGGCGGGGTTTTTGCCGACATCGTGCGTATCGCCAGGACATTGGTGTAGGGAACGTTGCGGTTTATTTCAATGATTTAATCGTTTCTGTGTTAAGACCGGTAAATTCCTCAATTTCTGTGAATGGCTTACCAGCATTTTTCATCTTCCGGGCAATATCCAGACTGGCCTTTTCATAACCGCAGGTTTCTCCCTGTGCTTCCCCTTCAGCTTTCCCTTCCATCCGGGCATCGTAAATTTCAGAAGCCCGATCCATGCTGTTCTTTATAATCGCCATTTTTCGGGCGTACCTTTCATAGTCCCGGCTAACTTTGTTTACTGTCTTTTCGGCATGCATGATCCCTGCCTCCTCCCGGCACAGCTTTTCTATCAGTTCCCCTGCCCGTTGTTCATGGTAGTACTTCATAAAAATACACCATTTCTCGTCTCCCGGCAAGGTTTTTAAGAGTGTATCATTTTTTAATGCTTCCTGTACCCGCTGTTCCAGCTTGGGCAGCTCATAGAAGATGATCTCTACTGCATCGGTAAGGCGGGTATGTTCTGTCTCCTCCAGGTACTGGTACCGGTGGGGCAG
>Ga0082212_10005391_pt1 | contig 17440 bp, 13 predicted proteins | sample TergutNt197P3_FD_71548 | JGI IMG/M metagenome (GOLD analysis project Ga0082212, IMG submission 71548) | Neocapritermes taracua P3 segment gut microbial communities from Petit-Saut dam, French Guiana - Nt197 P3 | ecosystem: Host-associated > Arthropoda: Insects > Digestive system > Gut ... | reverse complement strand
GGTTTAGCCCCAAGTATGGCCCTCCCGCCTGTTTGCCATAGGTCTGTAAGGCGGCGGCCAGTGTCAAGGTAAAGATGGAATTCCCTTGCCCGCAGTACAGGAGGAAGCAGGCGCAGAACTGTGTTGCCTGATGAATCATTCAAATAGTCTGTGATATTCATGGTTCAGCCCGCCCTGTCTTCCTTACCAGAGCTTTTTCAAGGCGGCGTTCGTGAACTTCAAACACGGTAACCATGAGTTTTTCACGAACAGGTTCTCCATCATCAGAATCCGCGGCGCTTAAAATTTCAATTTGCGCCTTTTGGCCGTCCTGAGGAATATACCCCAGCACACTGAAAACCAAACCTGCAAATGTATCGTATTTATCAACCGGAAGGCTAAAGTCAAGTTCCCGGGCAACCATATCCAGGGGAGCCGCGCCCGAAATATACCATCCGTCTCCAGCGCTTTCGATTAACGGCCTTTCAACGGAAACCGAATCATCGTCTTCCAAATCCCCAACCAGTTCCTCCAGAAGATCGTTCATGGTAACAATTCCCATTGTACTGCCGTATTCATCCACAACCACGGCATAATGGTTGCGGCTTTTTTTCATCTGCCGGAACAGGTTATCGGTTCTGACCGAAAGCGGCACAAAGCGAGCAGGCCGCAGTATAACCATGACTGCATCCCGGTTCTTTTCCTTGAGGATAAGGTAATCACGGGCATTGAGGGTTCCCCTGATATCGTCAGGGCCCTTACCGCAGACCGGGTAATTGTGATGACGGCTTTCGGTAATAATCCGCTCCCACTCCATGTCATCATCATCAAGGTTGAGAAAAACCGTATCACGGCGGTGGGTCATCACCTCTCCCGCGGTTTTGTTGTCAAACTCAAAAACGTTATTGAGGAATTCTTTTTCGCCGGTCTTGATGATACCTTTAGCGCTGCCCAGGTCTATCATCAGCCGGATTTCCTCCTCGGTAATTTCATCGGGAGTAGTCTCGGTACTTATGCCTATGATACGCAAAAGTCCGTTGGTGGTTTTTGTAAGGAGCCATACCAGAGGCGCAAAGATTCTGGATGCCAGCAAAACCACGCCCGAGCTTGCAAAGGCCAGGTTTTCAGTTTTTTTGAGAGCAATGCGTTTGGGTAAAAGTTCGCATAACACTATGGTAAAAAACGAGAGGATAAGAGTAACAATCACAAGGGAAATGGTAGAAATTGTTTTTACAGGAATGGCGGTTCCCGCAGCAACAATACGCTGGGTAAGCCTGCCGGCAAAGTTTTCCGCAGCAAAGGCGCTGCTCAGAAGGCCGGCCAGGGTGATTGCCACCTGTACCGAACCGATAAATTTGGCCGGCTGGCGTGTCAGGGCAAGAATACGTTTGGCCCGGCGGTCGCCCTGGGCTGCCATTTTTTCAAAACGGTTTTTGTTAAGCGAAATAAGGGCGACTTCCGCGCAGGTAAAAAATGAGTTGATAAACATCAGAACAAGCAGCAAAAGGAACTGCCAAAGAAGCGAACCTTCGCTATTCATGGCTTTGGTCAAGACCTATGTCTTTTCTAAAGGCCATACCCTCAAAACTAATAAACCGCAGGGCTTCATAGGCTTTGTTATGCGCTTCTTCGCCATCCGCGCCCCGGGCGCATACGGCAAAAACCCTTCCGCCGGAAGTCCGGAGCCCTGATCCAAACGGCCCGCCTTCTCCACGTTTGGCTCCGGCGACAAAGACCTTTGCCTCAAGCTGCTCCAGTCTTGCCAGGTTAGACGCTATAGGCAACCCGGTACTATATGCTTCCGGATAACCGGAGGCCACGGCAACAGGGGCGCAGGCAGCTTCTTTTTTCCATTTAAGTCTGAAAGAATCAAGGGTTCCGTCAAGTATCGCAAGACAAAGAGAAGGAAAATCAGAATCCAGCAATGGCAGCAGGGCCTGGGTTTCCGGATCACCCAGGCGTACGTTGTACTCAAGAAGATGGCATTGCTCGTCTTTCATCATTATCCCAAAGAAAATAAAACCCCGGTAATCCATTCCTTCGTCACGAATGCCCTTTAGAGTCGGCTTTAAAACAGACTTCATAAAGTCCGCCCGTGCCGCCGGTGAAAAATCGGGAACAGGGGCTATTGCCCCCATGCCGCCGGTGTTCGGCCCCTGCCCGCCTTCGAAACGGCTTTTGTGATCCCTTGCCGGGATAAAGGGCTGAATATAACCCGGGGTGTCCTTGCAAATACAAACGCCCGCCAGTATCGAGATTTCCCTTCCCTCAAGAAATTCCTCCAGCAGCACCGATGACCCGGCGTCGCCGAGGCTTTTGTCCCGCATAAAGGAATTAATAGCCGTCTCGGTTTCGGACATATTTTTCGCAATTACCACGCCTTTCCCGGCGGCAAGACCGTCGGCTTTTATGACAAGGGGGGCGGCAGTGCCGGCACCAAAATGTTCGGCGGCAAAGGCGAGGGCTTTTTCCGGATCGGTAAAATCGCTGCTTTTGGGGGCCTGTACGCCGTATTTTGCCATAAAAGCCTTGGAGTAAACCTTGCTGGATTCCAGGCGTGCCGCCTCCTTGCCGGGACCGACAACGGCCAGGGCCGCCTCGCGGAAGGTGTCGGCGATACCTGCGGCGAGGGGCGCCTCCGGGCCGATAATGGTCAGGTCGATTTTTTCCCTCAGTGCGAATTGTTTCAGTTCTTCCTGCCCGGCGGCGGAAACGGGGTCCGCCGAAAGGGGGACATTTTCGCATTTAGCTTCCGTGGCGGTGCCGCCGTTTCCCGGTGCGACAAAGACATGTGTAACATTTTCAGACTGGGCGCATTTCCATGCAAGGGCGTGTTCCCTGCCTCCCGAACCGACTATTAAAATTTTCATGTTTCACCTTAATTAAGAGTTTTTTCTCATCCATTGTATCCATAAGCCAAATATGTTACAATAGAAGCATTATCCTTTCAAAAGTAATTAAAAGGAGAGCTGAATGAAACTAAAATTCAAGCTGAGTCTTATGGTAATCGCCATTATGGTGGTTGTAATAGCGGGAATTGTCTTTCTGCTCTTGCGGCAGGCTTCCGATAACAGTATAACCCTGAGTAAAAGGGGTCTTAAAGACCTGGCCGGACAGCGGGCCGAATACTGGAGCGGCCGGGAAGACGCCCGTATGCAGGTGCTGGGTACACTGGCAGGCATAATGGCGGATTATGAAAACATCCCGCCGGCGCAGAGGCGGGACCGCTATGACGATATGCTAAGGGCCACCCTGATCGACCAGCCGATTGTTATTACCATTTACACAGTTTGGCTTCCGAACGCCATTGACGGTATGGACGCACAATTCACCGGCAGGACGGGGTCAAGCCCGACCGGGCAGTACGCAATGGCATATACCAGGGAAAACGGTACAATCGAAGGCAGGTTTACAACAGACCTGGAGGGTTCAATGGCCTATCTCATGGGCCCCAACTCAAAGAAAGACAGGGTGGAAGACCCCATTCCCCGGAACATAGGAGGAAGAAACACCCATGTGTTCAGGTTGATGACCCCCGTTATTAACCCCCGTACAAACCAGGTGGTAGGGGGCGTGGGGTGCTTTTTGGATATCGTTCAGATGCAGGAAACAGTCCAGAATACCATTAGGACAAACGAAGAAATCAACGCCATGGCGATTTATGCCAGCAACGGCTTTATTATGGCGAGTTACGTTCCCGAGCGGGTGGGAAAGACTCTGCGCGATGTTGATAATATTTACGGCAACTACTGGGACGCCGCAAATAACGCCGTGCTTACCGGCCAACCGTTTAGCTGTACCTCCTATTCCTCGGTATTGGGTTCAAATGTGGAAATTGAATTGGTTCCCTTTAAGATTGCCGATTCGGACAAGAGCTGGACGGTAATGCTGGGAACCAAGGAATCGTATATTTTGGCCGACATAAAAAAATTCACCGAGTTTACCGTTATGCTGGCGGCGATAGCCGTCGCGGCGACGGCGGTAATTCTTTTCTTTGTCGTTAGCGGCATCACAAAGCCGATTGTCAATGTTGCCCTTACCCTTAAAGATATTTCCGAAGGCGAAGGGGATCTGACGATAGTGATTCCAGAAAAAGGGAAAGACGAAACCTCCGATATGGCGCACTACTTCAACCTGACCCTGGGAAAAATTAAAGATTTGGTTCTCACCATTAAAAAGCAGTCAAACGCATTGTTTGATATCGGCAACCAACTCGCATCCAACATGACCGAAACCGCCGCCGCCATTAACGAGATCACCGCCAACATCCAGAGCGTTAAAGGCAGGGTAATCAACCAGTCCGCAAGCGTCACCGAAACTAACGCCACCATGGAGCAGATCTCCAGCAATATCGGAAAACTCAACGGCCATATCGAACTGCAGAGTTCCAGCGTTGCACAATCATCCTCGGCCATTGAGGAAATGCTGGCAAATATTCAATCGGTAACCAGCACCCTTGTTAAAAACGCCGGCAACGTGAAAGAGTTAATGGATGCGTCCGAGGTGGGCAAATCCGGCCTGCAGGAAGTGGCGCAGGATATACAGGAAATCGCACGCGAATCCGAGGGCCTTTTGGAGATCAACTCGGTGATGGAAAACATCGCCAGCCAGACCAACCTGCTTTCGATGAACGCCGCCATCGAAGCGGCCCACGCCGGCGAAGCGGGCAAAGGTTTTGCCGTTGTCGCCGACGAGATCCGCAAACTGGCGGAAAGTTCAAGCGAACAGTCCAAAACAATCGGTACAGTGCTGAAAAAAATTAAAACTTCCATTGACAAAATAACCCAGTCCACCGACAACGTACTGAACAAATTCGAGGCGATTGACGGCGCCGTTAAAACCGTTGCCGAACAGGAGGAGAATATCCGCAACGCCATGGAGGAACAGGGCGAGGGAAGCAAACAGGTACTCCAGGCAATCAGTCAGGTAAACGAAGTTACCCAGCAGGTAAAGGGCGGCTCGGAGGAGATGCTCGAAGGCAGCAAAGAGGTTATCAAAGAAGGCGGAAACCTCGAAAGGGTAACAGAGGAGATAACCGGCGGTATGAACGAGATGGCCATCGGCGCGGAACAGATCAACATTGCGGTAAACCAGGTTAACGATCTGAGCGTTAAAAACCGGGAAGACATAGACGCGTTGGTGCAGGAAGTTTCACGGTTTAAGGTGGAATAGGGAAAAACTCCTTCCATTGCGTTATTTACCTTTCTATTTACCCTAATCGAACTGTAAGATTTCTATGCTTGATAAAAATCTTGTTGTTCTATATCTTCTATTAGATGAAACAGTTATGTATTTTTGTTTTTTTATGTATTGGCGGGCTGTTTTGTGTCAATGCCCAGGATATGATCGTCCTGCGGGACGGGAACATAATTGAGGCAAAAGTCATGGAAATACATCCTATGGAAATCAGATACAAGCGTTTTGATAATTTGGACGGGCCGATGATCGTCATTCCTAAAGACAGCGTGCTGAGTATCAAATATGAAAACGGTGTATTGGATATTATAAACGCATCTCCCGCAACGGGACAGGAAAGTGACCAAACAGACGAAGCCGGTTCTTATGACGGTCAGCGGTCCGGCATACCGACATCTTTGCAAATTATCCTGAATGCCCTGCCTGCAATTCCTATAGCCGGAAATAATTTGAAATTTCTGTTTGACGGTAATACATGGACGGCTACGGTAAACGGGGAGAATTTTTCGGCAGGTACTATCGAACGCGAGGATACTGATAACGGCGCCATTCTGACGCTTAAACAAACTCATATATGGCCCGGCGCTATTGGAAAGGCTGCCGGAAGGATTGCAAGTAAGATTCCCGGCGGCGCTGCTGTCGGAAGCGTCCTGGACACCGCCGGAAGTATTGCCGGGGCTGTCGGAGCTATAGAGGCGTCCGGGCCGGAATTTGTCCTTGAATACAAGGCAGGTCCGCCCGCAAAATTATCTTTTTTAAGAAGCACCTCGGCAGCGGGTACTCCGTATGGGGAAAACAAGTTTGATCTGGACGGGCATAATGCATTTGCCGTAAGCATAACCGCTTTGCCAACATGGTTTTTGGGGATGGGCGGCGGTATTAATATGACAATATTTGAAAAATACAAACCAAATGCATTTTTTACTCCGTCATATTTTTTATCGGGAAAGTATATTCACTATGAAAAGGATTATATACGGGGTAATATATTCGCCCTTGGAGCGGGAGTACTTTTAAAGCACAGGTTTCCCTCAAACAGAGTTCTTTGGAACTTTGGCACTTCCCTGGAATTTATGTGGGTTGACGGTAAGTATCAGAATAATGGAAATAATGATTCTATTTCGCATGAAGGAAAATCTTTTATACTAGGCATGGATGCCCGGACGGGTTTTTCGTTCCGTACCGGCCGGCATTTCTCACTGGACTTAAACGGAGTGCTTAACTTCCCCTTTGATTCATTGGTTTTGGAGCGAAAAAATAAATGGGATGGTGACGGATATCAAAATAATACAGGTAGCGGTTTGCCGGAAAAAAGATCCCATTGGCCTTTGTCCGGCGGTGTTGAATTGGGATTTACCTTATTTTTCCCATATAGAAGCCGCGATAAAGGTAGTACCAATGATTAATAACATATAAAGCTTTCGGCATACATTTCTGCCGTTATCGCGGTATTCCCAAACCCCCGTTCCCTGCTATATACTAACCCCATGGGTAGAACCTATGTTTTTGTGAACCAAAAAGGGGGGGTTGGTAAAACCACTTCGGCCCTGAATATAGGAGCGTACCTTGCCGAGGAGGGAAAGAACGTACTGCTTGTGGATTTTGACGCGCAGGCGAACCTTTCCAGCGGCGTGGGGGCATCGTCCCGCGGGACGCAACCGGCCAAACCGGGGATCTACGAACTTCTTTCGGGGTCGGCGACAATTGACGAAGCCGTTAAAAAAACCGCCGTCGCCCGTCTTGATGTAATCCCGGCCAGTCTGGACCTTTCCGGCGCAGCGGTAGAGCTTATCGAACAGGAAGACCGGGATCTATTCCTGAAAAAGGCCCTTGCCCCGATAAAAGATCGCTACGACTTTATTTTGATAGACTGCCCCCCCAGCCTGGGCGTGCTTACAATTAACGGCATGGCCGCCGCCGATTCGGTTCTTATCCCCATGCAGTGCGAATACTTTGCCCTGGAGGGCTTAACCCTGCTTCTGCAAACAGTAAAACGGATACAGCTCAGCCTTAACCGTTCCCTGGGTATCGGGGGAATTTTTTTCACCATGTACGATCCCCGGACCAGGCTTGCCCAGGATGTTGTTAAGCAGGTAACCGCCTACTTCAAAGAAACGGTTTTTTCCACGATAATCCCCAGGAACGTCCGTCTTTCCGAAGCACCTTCCCACGGACAACCGATCTCTCTGTACGATCCCCACTGTTCGGGGGCGAAGGCCTACCAAAGCCTTGCAAGGGAATTGATACACCGTAGTTTGGAACAAGGTTCACAGGCTGCCGCGCAAAGCACACAGATTGCGGCACAAGACGTAAACACCCTGCCCCGAAGAAAAAAGCCAAGGGGAGGGTCCGAAAGTGGCACGTAAAACAGGATTGGGAAGGGGCCTGGATGCCCTGCTTCCCGGCGGTACAATCCCCGATCTTTCCGATACGGCAAAAAAAAAGGAAAACACCGGTGGAAAATCCTCCGAAGGGAAAGGCGCATCCGGCCGTTCATTACCGGCGGGAGGGAACAAACACGGCATACCTGTGTACGGAGAAATTGTACAGCTTGCCGTTGACCGGCTTATTCCTAATCCCGGCCAGCCCCGAAAGAATTTTGACGAAACGGAACTAAGGGAACTGGCTGATTCCATAACCGAACACGGCATTATCCAGCCGATCATTGCAATGCCTTCTTCAGAAGGCACACCTTCCTTGGAAGGCACGCCTTCCGGTGACGGCATGTACATCATTATTGCCGGTGAACGGCGAACCAGGGCGGCACGGCTGGCCGGCCTATCTGAAATACCGGTTATCATCCGGGAATACACCGACCAAAAACGGCTGGAAATTTCCCTCATCGAAAACATCCAGCGCAGCGATCTTAACCCCATTGAAGAAGCGTCGGCCTATAAAAACCTGATGGACTTTTCCCGCCTGTCCCAGGAGGAACTTGCGCTCAGGGTTGGAAAAAGCCGCTCCACAGTGACAAACGCCCTGCGGCTGTTGAAACTTTCCGCCAATATCCAAAAGAGTCTTGAAACAGGGGAGATCACTTCCGGCCACGCACGGGCTTTGCTTTCGGTAACCGATAACGGCAAGCGGGAAAAATTGTTTAAAGAAATTACAAGCCGGGGGCTTTCCGTTCGTGAAGCGGAAAAAAAAGCCTCTGCGCTGAACGCCGTCCCTTCCACCGGCAGTGAAGAATCCACCCAAGGCGAAACTGTCAAACAACCGCCGGAAATCGCCGAAATGGAAGAGAAATTCATCGACAAACTGGGAACAAAAGTTGTCATCGACGGGGGGCTGGAAAAAGGGCGGATTCACATCGACTATTATTCAATGGAAGACCTGGAACGGTTATACGAAATTTTGGGAGGGTAACGGTTATAAAAATTCTGTTAATCCTCTTTATAACAGGGGAATTTCCCTAATAATGTATTATAATTAAAATAAGGGTTTTTTTTTGCCGTAAATGTTTAGTTAATAAAACGGCTTACATGCGTATGATTGTATATCCTAGTGCTTACATTCGCAACTGGAGGTGTTAACGAATGGAAGATATACCGATATCCAGGTTGCTAGAATCACGCACGACTTATGCCAACGCCTTGAGTGAAGCGGACGAACACATGCAGATAATGTTTGACGCCACCCCGTTAAGCTGTATTTTGGTAACCAATGAACACACTTTTATCGACTGTAATAAAGCGGCGTTAAAACTGTTCGAAGTACCCGACAAAGAATATTTTAAAAATAAATTTAGTAAATTATCTCCGGAATATCAGCCTGACGGCAGCAAATCAAAAGACAAAATGCTTAAAAATTTCGAAAAAACAATTTCAGAAGGTTTTAGCCAGGTTGAATGGATGTATTCAATGCCTGCCACGGGCGAACCGATTCCGTGCGAAGTCACCCTTGTCCGTGTAAAATACAGGGAAGATTATATTATTGCGGGATATACACGGGATTTACGCGAGCATAAGGCTCTTTTGAACAAGATACAAAAAGAAAACGAGAAAAACGAAATAATGGCCCACTGGTATGAGTCTCTTCTTGACGCGATACCGTTTCCGGTTTCCACCCAGGACGTAAATGAAAAGTGGACATTTGTTAACACGGCCCTTGAAGCGGTTTTAGATAAAAAACGTGACGAAATCATCGGTATTCCCTGTAAATGCTGGGGTTTAAGTATATGTGACACCGACGAGTGCGCGATAGTTTGCGCAAAGCGCGGACAGATGCGGACGTATTTTTCAGATGAAAATACATCATATCAGGTGGATACCAAACTGATAAAAGATCTGAACGGTGAAACCTCGGGTTATATAGAAATCATACAGGACATTACACAGATAGAACGTATGATAAAACAACAAGTGGAAATAGAAGCCGCCAACAGCGTAAAATCATCCTTTTTGTCGGTTATGAGCCATGAAATGAAAACACCGATGAACGCGATTACCGGAATGACGTTCATCGGCAAAAAGGCAACTGATATAGAAGGTAAAGACTTAGCATTGAACAAGATTGAAGAAGCATCGGAGCAACTTTTGGGCCTTATCAATAACGTACTTGATATGTCAAATATCGAGGCGAACAGGCTTGAATTGTCGAATATAGAATTTGATATACGGAACCCGTTACAAAAGGCTTTTCTTTATATTAGATCCAGCATGAAAGAAAAACGTATTCGGTTATCTGTTAATTTAAACAATAATATGCCGTTCTTCTTCATCGGCGACGATCAACGGTTGACACAGGTAGTTATAAACCTGTTGTCAAATGCGGTAAAATTCACGCCTAAAGAAGGAAATATCAGCCTTTCAGTGTCATTGGCAGGTGAAGAAAACGGAATTTGCGAGCTCCGTTTTGAAGTGGTGGACACTGGAATCGGCATATCCCCCGAACAGCAGGAAAAAATATTCCAGCCGTTTGAACAAGCGGAGGGCGGTTTAACCCGCACACACGGAGGTATGGGACTTGGCCTTGTTCTTTCAAAACGTATCATAGAGCTTATGGACGGCGGGATTTGGGTGGAGTCGGAACTTGGCAACGGATCACGGTTCATTTTCACAGTAAAACTGTCGCGTGACGTAAAAAAAATCGTCTAACAGGGCATTAAAAAAAAGCTGTTACAGCAGTTCCGGTATCGCCTCCAGAACCGAGTCGCTTATCTTCCTGCCCTTTTGTGAACAGCCCAGCTCCCGGCCCGGACGAGAAGCACCGTGAAAATCACTGCCCTCGGTGATATACAGACCAAGGGTTTTGCCCAATTCCTCCAGGCGGCGGCAAAATTTAGCCTTGGCGTTCGGGTGCCAGGCTTCTATACCCGCAAGACCCCTGTCCTTCAAAACTTTTAGAAAACCGGGCAGGCGGCCCCAGGCGATATACAGAGACCCGGGATGGGCCAATACCGGAATACCGCCGGATTCGCGGATCAGAGCTGCGGCTTCGGTAAAATCAAAGCCGGTTTTCGGCACAAACAGGGGCTTTCCGATCCGTAAATAGCGGTCAAACGCCTGCTCCCGGTTTTTAACGATCCTTTTTCTGACGAGCAGCTCGGCGAAGTGGGGCCGCCCGATCGTGCGGCCGCCGGACAGGGCAAGAACATCCTCCCAGCTTGCCTCTATACTCAACTCGTGCATCCTGGCAAGGATTTCAAGGTTTCGTTTTTCCCGGCGGCGGGACAATTCGGCAACCGCCCCCAAAAAATCGGAAGTCGGAGATTTAATACCAAGGCCCAAAAGATGGAATTCCCCGCCCGGGCCAAGGCCCGGAACACCGGAAACACTTTCCCCGATCCGGCTTATGCTTATCTCGATGCCGTGTATAAAACGGATACCGGCCGCCTTCGCTTCATTTTCCGCACACTCCAGGCCGTCCAGAGTATCATGATCAGTCAAAGCAACGGAACTGATGCCCTTCTTTGCAGCCTCCCGTATCAACTGTGCGGGGTTTAATTCGCCGTCAGAAGCGGTTGAATGCGTATGCAAATCTATCATTTCTGTAATTTTATCCGAAAAGATCGTTGATCTCTACATCCCTATAACTTAGAATTAATAGAAGACAAAAAATATGCCAAAACCGCTTCGATTTAAAAACGACTCGCTTATTTACTGCAAAGGAGACGAATCTGACAAGGTTTTTATCCTGCAGAGCGGGAAGGTTACTCTTGTCTGTGAAGATATTAAAACAGGAGAAAACATACGGGAAGCGGTGCTGCCCGGTGAATTCTTCGGTGTAACATCAGCCCTCGGACGTTATCCCCGCGAAGAAAACGCCGTTGTACTCTCCGATACGGTTGTGGCGGCATTTACAGTTCCCGAATTTGAATTGTTTGCCATGTCGGACACAAGAATCATTTTAAAGCTGTTAAAAAATTTTTCCGGCCAAATGCGGCAGATACACGAGCGAATTTCCGGCATTTCAAAAGAAGAAGAACCTAAACCCGATGAGGGGCTTCTCGAAATAGGTGAAAAATATCAGAAAAACGAACGGTATTCACACGCGAAATACATCTTTTCCCGATATCTGGATTATTACCCCAAGGGCAAGAACGTTGAGAAGGCCGTTAAAAACCTCCATATCGCGGAAATTGCACTTGCACAGGCCGCACAACAGGATAAAACACAAAAAAACCCTTCCGATGAATCGAATCCGGTAAAAAACCGTAACGTTGTACCCAATGATGACGTGTTTGCCGAGGGCGTGCCCGACCCGGGCAATGACAAAACACTTGTAAAAACAATACAGATGCCGGATGTTAACGGGGGGGATAACGCGGCGGATTTGGATTTTGAATCTTTTGACCGTTTTACACGAACGTTCCTGCCCGACGAAATAATTTTTTCGGAATGTGAGCCGGGAAACGCTTTCTATCTTATCCGATCGGGAAGGGTGCTTCTCTTAAAAAATGCCGGAGAACATGAACTTACGCTTCATATTTTACAACCTCCGGAGATATTTGGCGAAATGGCGGTTCTGGAGAATTCGCCGCGTACAACTACGGCATTAGCTTTAAACACAGTTAAGGCCCTTGAACTGGATGCCGGTAATTTTGAAATTCTTATGCTGGGCAACCCCGCTTTAGCCTTTAAGCTGCTGCGGATACTCGCCAAACGGATCTTCGATTCAAAAAGACGCTACATGATTTTTTCACTGCCCGATCCTCAGACCAAGGTAATGGATGTTTTTCTTATGCTTAATGAGACGCAGACAAACATCGACAAGCCGTCCGAACTCCGCGAATTCCGCATCACTACCGAAGAAATTGCCCGATTGGCCGGGATAAGTGTTTCCCAGGCCAGAGAGACCCTAAGCTTTTTTGCCGGCCAGAACCGCCTGAAAGTATCTCCCAACAGTATCGCGGTTAGAAATATTAGCGATTTTTCCCGTTTTGTCAGTTCCAAACGGAATCATATTTAAAAAAAGTGTCAGTCACCTCAATTGACAAACGTATTTTATTTGGAATTTTACTAATTGCCGTAGTTTTAAACGGCTATACTTATGAGGATTCAAGAGAAAATAGTAAAGCCTCCGGAATTGTTTTAAGTTTTGATGACAGTTTTTACGGTATTAACCCCAATACCTGGGAGAGGCATTTTTCTTTATTTGACAGATACGGGGCAAAAGTAACATTTTTTGTTAACGGGCGCTCTGTTACCAATTTTATGCTTAACGCTCAAAAGCGCGGACATGAAATAGGTTACCATACACTTACCCATCAACGTTTACCAACTTTATCAAGAAACCAATTTTATGCGGAAACTATTTCCCCGATGCGTGCCTTTAAAAACGCAGGCATTGAATTAACATCTTTTGCCTATCCGTACGGGTTATATCGAACATGGATGCATAATGAACTATTAAAATACTATAAAACCCTCAGGGGATTTACGGAAAGATATACGGATAATTTTAATCTCTATACGAAAGATGAAATGAAATCCGGGTTTATCAATTCGGTATCTATTGATAATATATATTATAGATCTGAAAGGCAATTTCAAAACACTATAGATCGAATGCTAATCAGGACAAGAAATAACGGAAAAATTATAGTGTTAACATCACACGGTATAAATAGCGGGAAATGGGGAATAACACCTGAACGGCTGGAATATATACTAAAAAAAGGCAAAGAATACGGTATTACATTTTATAAATTTAAAGATTTTCAAATACCAACCCCGCTCTAAAGTCAGTCGCCTTTTTACCTGCCAAACAATCCCTGCATCTGATTCGGATTATTTCCCATCTTTGCCATTTTTTTCATCATGCCGCGCATCTTTTCAAATTGCTTCAGCAGACGGGCGACTTCCGCCACCGATGTGCCCGAACCTCGTGCTATTCTGCTGCGGCGGGGAGGGCCGATTATCAGATGATTGGCCCGTTCCTTGCGGGTCATGGAGGAGAGGATCGCTTCCTGCCGTTTAAGGTCTGCCTTGTTAATGTCGGCTTCACTTATCTGACCCTGCATCCCGGGGATCATTTCCAGCATTGATTGAAGGGAGCCCATTTTCTTTACCGAACGAAGCTGGGCAAGCCAGTCCTCCAGGGTAAAGTTTTCCTTCTCCATTTTATTCCGGAGTTCAAGGGCTTCTTTCTGACTAATTACTTCCTGTGCTTTTTCGACCAGGCTTACAACATCGCCCATGCCCAATATGCGGCCGGCTATGCGTTCGGGGTGGAAAGGTTCGAAATCTTCGGGCTTTTCCCCGACACCGGCAAATTTAAGGGGCTTGCCGGTAACAGTTTTAAGGGAAAGAGCCGCCCCGCCCCTCGTGTCCGAATCGAATTTGGTAAGGACAACCCCCGTTAGGCCGATTTTTTCATCAAAGGTTTTGGCGATATCCGCCGCAGACTGACCGGTCATTGAATCGGCAACGAGGAGCATTTCGTCGGGCCGCACCGCCTCTTTCAACCGGGAAAGTTCCGCCATCATGTTTTCATCAATCTGCAAACGGCCTGTTGTATCAATGATCAGCGTGTCGATAAGGTTCTGTTTCGCCCATGTAAGGGCGTTTTTATATACCTTTACGCTGTCAGCCGCGCCTTCTTCCCGGTGAACCGGAACACCGACTTGTTCGCCCAGCACTGCAAGTTGTTCCATTGCGGCGGGCCGTATAAGATCACAGGCAACCAGTAGGGGCCTGCGGCCCTCTTTTTTAAGGCGCAGGGCGAGTTTTGCGGAGCTGGTGGTTTTACCCGAACCCTGCAAACCCAGCATCAGTATTGATGAAATTACATCGGGACCCCGCAGTTTGAGCTTTTGTTCCGCAGAATCCGTACCGCCCAAATACGAAACCAGTTTGTCGTGAACAATTTTTACAAACTGCTGGCCGGGATCCACGGCACGCAGCACCTTTTCACCCTTGGCCTCTTCTATAGTGGAATTGACAAACCGCCGCACAACGCGCAGGTTTACATCCGCTTCCAGAAGCGCCACTTTTATGGCATCAACTGCGTCTTCAATATTTTTTTCGCTTATGGTTGATTTTCCCGCGACAAAGCGCATGGCATCGGTAATTTTTTGCGTTAATTTGTCAAACATTTCCATCCTCGCTGTTGTCATCGGGAAGATTGGCGGTTATAGCTGTCGGTAATCCCGCCTTTTTGCGTTCTTCTTTGTTTTTATACATCAATGCGTCAATTCTGGCAAGAAAATCGCCAATAGACAAGCCAGAATTGGTCTTGAATACGTCATAACCGTAGCTGATATACAACTGGTACGGACGGATACGTTTTTTATTTTGCAAAATAACAGCCATTTGAATACGGTACATCATCCTCTGAATATCGTATTGGGCATCTGTCGCAAGGATAAATTCATCGCCACCGTACCGGGCGGCAAAATCCTCCCGGCGGATAACTCCCTTGATTATTGCCGCAATATCGCGTAACGCATTGTCACCTTCAAGATGGCCAAGGGTGTCGTTGATTTCCTTGAATTTGTCCATATCGATCATCACGATGGAATATTCGGCCCTGGTATTCTGCCGGGAAAGTTTGTCAATAAATTCGTTAAAACTGTAGCGGTTACCTATTCCGGTAAGGCTGTCAATTTTTGAATCGGACTGTATGATAAAGAAATACAGATAAAGAACCGCTGCGGCGAAGCAGGGCCATTCAAGACTGCCCTCGTGCAATGCAATATCGATTAGAGCGCCAACCGCATTGATAAGAAGAAACAGAATAATGAGGTATACCTGGGAAGGTTTAAAGTTTTTTCTGCCAATCAGCACATTGACAATAATCAGCAGAATGGAAAAATAGCTCAAGACAACCCTGAGCGGGTATAGGCTTCCCCGGACAAAAATGTTTCCGGGTGAAACGGTAAAGTAAAACCCCGAATCAATATTGGCAATAACACTGACAGTATAAAGCACAAGAAAAATAACCGTGAAAATGATAAGTTTTTTGGAACGGCTTGAGTTTTGATATGTAAAATAATCAATAAAAACAAAGCCGAAATAATAGGTGCAGTTCTGGGCTATTAAATAAATGGATGTGCTGGTGTACATCAAACTGCGTATCCCGGCACCGGAAAGGCCGGCAAAAAAACTGCCGATAAAATCGGCAACAATCGCAACAAAGGCGGCGGAAAGAAAGGTTAAAAAAAGCTTTCTCTGGAAAATATCAGTGTTGAATTTGCGGATATAATTGATGAAGATCAGGATAACGGTCAGACACGATCCCAACGATGTAGTAATGTAGATTACAGGGTTCATCCCGCCGCTCCGTTTTTTTGATCGCCATGGCGGCGCCTTTCCTGCTTGTTCTTGTACATCAGGCCGTCAATCTGATTCAAAAAATCCAAAACCGACTGTTTGCCGTCGGCGGTGTAAACACCATAGCCATAACTGATCTCCAGTTTAAACGGATGCACGTTTTTGGCGTTGTATTGATCAAGTTCGGCCTGAATTTTGTTCGTCAGTGTCGTTACACCGTTTTCATTTCCTTTTCCAATTTTTGTTGTAAGCACAAATTCATCGCCACCGTACCGGGCGGCGAAATCTTTTCTTCCGGTACAACTCTTGAGGATCGCCGCCATGTCACGCAACGCGTTGTCCCCCTCCTGATGACCAAGAGTATCGTTTATCATTTTAAAATGATCCATATCGATCATCACAACCGCCCAAGACTCACCGGTGATACGGCGGGAAAGTTTATCTGTAAATTCGTTAAAACTAAACCGGTTGCCTATACCCGTAAGGGGGTCAATACGCGAGTCCGATTGCACGATGAAAAAATAGGAATACAGCAGCGCGGATGTCCCCCAGGGCCAGACCAGACGGATCGTGCCGAAGAGGTAATCCAGACCTGAACCGAGAATAAAAAAAGACATAAGCACAAGAGATATTATTATATGGGATTTTTTGAATGACGAATAAGAACGAATAAATATTCCCAAGGCAAGCAGCAGGGGAAAATAACCGAAAACAAACCGGATGTAGTAATGTTTTCCGAACATGAAAATATTTTTTTCGGGGTCGATATAAAAAAACAGGTTATATCTGTCGGCAATAAAAAGAATCACTAAACGAAGGAAAAAATAAATATAAGAAAACCAAATAATTTTTTTTGAACGGGAAACATTGGTAAAGACCACATAATCGACAAAAACCACCATGTAACAGAAGGAAAGTACCTGGAAGAGATAATACAATGTACGGGTGATATACAAAATAAAATATACGAGCCTGCCGGGATAACCTTCAAGCTGCATAAACAGCATATCGCTTGCCATTGTAATGAAATGAAAGAGCAACAGTCTTAAAAAAATGCCGCGCTGAAACCTGTCGATGCTGTATTTACGGACATAGTTTATAAATATCAGACCGACAATGAGGATAGAACCGAGTACGGCGTTTAAGGCAAGCGGAAAATTCAACAGCCCGGTCACTTTCTAAATAGTGAATTCCTTTCTACCGCCGCCAAAATCCGAAATTACAGCCTTGGCGCTTTCAAAATAGAAGAGGGTAAAGATTCCGTCGTCGGCTTTGTACATACCCTGAAGAACCGGAGCCGCTTCCAAAGCCTTAATCTTGGTTTCACGCTCGTTGTCAAAAGCTATATTCCCCCATATCCTCAAGGTTTTATTATCCGCACTCATGGCGCAGAATTCAACCTTGGGGTTTGCCTTCATCTGCCTGTACATTTCTTTTGTATTGCCGGTGCAGAAGTAGAGTTTACCTTTGTGGTTCATAACAAAACCCATCGGACGCACCCTGGGCTGATCTCCGTCAACCGTAGCCAGATAAAAAACCCTGGCTTCCTG
>Ga0082212_10005390_pt1 | contig 17441 bp, 11 predicted proteins | sample TergutNt197P3_FD_71548 | JGI IMG/M metagenome (GOLD analysis project Ga0082212, IMG submission 71548) | Neocapritermes taracua P3 segment gut microbial communities from Petit-Saut dam, French Guiana - Nt197 P3 | ecosystem: Host-associated > Arthropoda: Insects > Digestive system > Gut ... | reverse complement strand
TCTTGCCATACTGCCTGAGGTTGTCCGTCACGCCGAGTATATGCTCAAAATACGGCGTCTTTCCATCATCCCGCGTTTGCCCTTCATGGCGTTCTTTCGCAAACGCAAGTGCCTTCCAATACATCGCTCTTTTTTTGCTGAACATGCCGCTTTGGGAAACCAAATCGAATTCGTCGTCGCTCATCTCGCTCCTATTGGACAGCGACTTCCTGAACGCTCTTACTTCATCAAAGGCGCGCCCATAATCGCCGCCCAGATCAGCCGTATACTCCGCGTCAAAGTCAATGAGTCGGTCTCCATATTTCATGATAAGCACTTTGCCCATATCGATGAAATGGGAATAATATTCAAACCCAAGCGCTTCCCGCCATATCTCCTGCTCTCCCCAATATAGGGCGATCGTCGCATTTGTGTAATAGTCCCTTCCGCTCCCTTTGCCTTCTTCCCGAAGGGTTATGACGATGCTGTCCGAGTCGATTTCCGGCAATTGATCCGGATGGGTTAAGCGTTTTTCGTATTTAGTATTTGAAGCCATATATTCGGTCTCCTTCATCAGCTCACATAACCACATAATTCTTCAGTACTTGCGTTTCTCTATTGAATGATTATATACTGAAGCATGGCGGCGAGCAATAGTTGCGAGTCTTCGGTAGAACATTGCAAGGAGGGAGAAATGTATTATTCGACTGCATACCAGTCCCCTGTAGGGGCTATTACTCTTGCATGTCAAAACGATAGCCTTGTCGGGTTATGGACAGAAGGGCAAAAATATCATGGAGATACCATTCCCGAGGCTATGGTGGAAAATAACTATATAGCAGTATTTGATGCTGCAAAAAAATGGCTGGACAGATACTTTACGGGCAAAAAGCCCGATATTTCCGGGCTGCCGCTGGCGCCGATCGGCGGAGAGTTTCGTCAGTCGGTTTGGAAAATACTTTGCGAAATACCATACGGCAAAGTCATCACATACGGAGAAATCGCAAAAAAAATTGCTGCCCAAATGGGCAGAAAAAGTATGTCAAGCCAGGCTGTCGGCGGAGCTGTCGGGCATAACCCCATATCTATTATTATCCCATGTCATCGGGTAGTTGGCTCGAACGGCAGTTTAACAGGCTTTGCCGGCGGCATTCAGATGAAAGTAAAGCTGCTCGAATTAGAGGGGGCAGACATGACAAAATTGTTTGTTCCCAAAAAAGGCACGGCGCTATAATTGAAAATGCTCCCAAACTCACTTCAATGCATCGAAAAGCCGCGTTATAGCGGTTACTTGCTCACCAAATCCTTGCTGCAATGCGGGCATTTCTTTATTGTGAGTACCTTGAATGTGCCGACCCGGCCGCCTGCGGGCTCATCCTCCGTGTCCCCGTAGCGGGTTATCAGCCTTTCCCCGCATGAGGGGCATATAAGAAGCCTGCGCGCAAAAATGCTCGCGGCGATAATAAAGCATAAACCGGAAGCGGCCAGCAGATACACCAAAGGCCTGTTCTGCATGACCGAATCATCGCCTGTGATAGCAGTGGATAAAAACGGGGATATGCAGAGGATCGTGCCGGCTAAAAGCAAGAGCCCGTATATGGTTTTCTTCACATTATAACCCATATTAGTGTGACCTTCCTTTTCCTTAATATTTTTTACGCGAGGAGTTAATAATGAACGAAAAAGTCTACGAGTACGACGCAGTGATCCTGCCGTCAGCCACCGGAAGAGGCGGTGCTTATGTTCCTTTTCCGTACGACATAAGGGCGGAGTTCGGAAAAGGCAGGGTAAAAGTCCGCGCCACGTTTGACGGCGAGCCGTATGAGGGCAGCGTAGTCAACATGGGGGTGAAAAACGCGGACGGCTCCATATGCTACATAATAGGGATACTGAAGGACATAAGAGCGAAAATAGGGAAACAGCCCGGAGACTCAGTGCATGTCACAATCGTCGAAAAGGATTGAAGCAAAAAAGTGATGCAGCGCAGAGGGCAGTCTTTCGAAGATCCTCTGCGCTGTAGCTTGTATCTCATCTGGCTAGAGGGCATTCGGTCACTCGCGGAAACTTATTGCCTTTTTCAGAGTGGGGGCGACTGCAGTCGCAAAAGCGCCGCCAATCAGCGCTGTCAGCAGCTGCGGGTAGGAAAACATTAACGAGAACAACTCGCTTTGCTTCTCGCTCAGGTCAAGCACGTACGGAACGGCAATCAGCACAACGCCCGAGTACAATGTCAGGAACTTGACGACCGCCGCAGCGACAGGAGACAAAAAGAAAGCAAACTTGCTCAAAATGCCCGAAGCGCCCGGTTTATTGAGAAGCCCCATCAAGAACCAGGCGACGACATATGTAAGGTTCCCAAGTGATATGAACGGAATCAGCGGCGGGAAAGCCGGCCCGACTCCCGCGAGGAACGCGCATATAGGAGAAATGATCGCGACAGTTACGCCGGTAGCCGGCCCACATGTCAAAACCGACACAGCAAGCAGCAGATTCACAGCAGACCCGGTCACATACTGATTGCCGAGAGAAGCCGTAAGAAACTGGACTGTCACCAGCAGAGCTGTCATGACCGCAGTGCGCGTTATCCAAAACACGCTGCGCCGCAGATTCATTTGCATAAATTACCAAGCTCCTATGCGAAAACCACCGAATGTACAGTAGTTTTCATCTTGCGTTGTTTCGCGCAAACTGCGCGCTCAACTACAGCGTCGCGGCGCAAAAGCGCGTCAGCTCCTGCGTAATGAGCTTCTGACCCTCGGTATTGGGATGGATACCGTCGTCACAGAGAAAACGGCCTATACGAGTCTCCCGCAGGAAAGCTCCGCGCAAATCAACAAGTAAAACCCCGGTAGCCTTTGCAAGCTCCTCGATGGAATGCGAGTAGAACTCTTGATACCTGTAGATCGTATTCACCCCGTCCAGCCAGCGCAGGAGGATATCTTTATTGAGCCCCTTGCAGAACCAGTCAAAAAAACGCTGCGGCTCAAGAGGCGGCAGATTAGTTATCACCGGGCGAATGCCGCTGTCATACGCTTTCTTGAACATATCAGTGTATGTTTTGATAAACTCTTTTATCGGCGTGCGCGGCTCATGCTTAGCGCCGGGGTCCTCGGAGATTGCTTTCCAGTCGAAATCGCAGTCGTTCCCTCCGTAGTTCATTAAAACAGCATTGCAGTCCGGCTTGCCGTCCAAATAATTGAACAACAGTTCCTTGCCTTTTTTGACAGTGCAGCCGAACTTTGAACGATTCACGATATTGAGCATAAACTTTGAACTTAGCATATCCACATCGATATTATTATCCACGCAATAACGCCCGCTCTTGGGGTTTAGCTGTATCCCTTTCAATATCGAATCGCCGAAAACTTCAATCTTCCTTAATAGCTCCATATGCCTACCTCCGGCAAACTACACAATGATCCATCTCCCGCGTACGCAACAGTATAGCCTATCAAACCCATTAGCGCAATAGGGTTTTGGGAATAGTTACACAAAGGTAGAGCGATTTAACGTGCGCGCCGCAAGTGTGTGCCCAGTCTTGCCACAAATAACGCAATGCAGTATAATCATGTTCGTAACTCATAATCAGCAGTTCAAGCAACTCTGCATTCTTATTGCGGCGCTCTGACCAGTGTAGTTATCCATTCTCAAATCTAAAGGCGGTGGTCATCATCACGAAAACTGCATACAACGTGACAGGCATGACTTGCTCCGCCTGTTCCGCGCGCATAGAAAAGACCGTTTCAAAAATACAAGGCGTCAGCGAAGTCAGCGTGAACCTGCTGACAAACAAAATGACCGTGACGCATGATGAAAACATTGTCGCCGGCAGCGAGATAGTCCATAGCGTCGAAAAGATTGGCTATGGGGCGAGCCCTGCAAACACGACACAATCGGCAGACCGCGTAATAGCGTCTGGCGACCATGGCGGCGCGGCTCCTGCAGCGCAAGAAGCGCGCTCGATCAGAAACAGGTTTATATTCTCGCTGGTGTTCACCGCGCCGCTGTTTTACATTTCAATGGGAGAAATGCTGGGGTGGCCGCTGCCGGGGTTCTTGTACGGCATGGAAAACGCTGCGGTATATGCGTTCACGCTGTTCCTGCTGACGATCCCGGTAGTTATCGCCGGGAGGAAGTTCTTTATAACAGGGTTCAGGAATCTGTACAAGCTGTCGCCCACCATGGACTCGCTTATAGCGATAGGGTCAGGGGCGGCAATTGCATACGGCGTGTATGCAATCTACAGAATCGCTTGGGGCATGGGGCACGGCGACATGGAAGCCGTACACAAATTCTCAATGGACCTGTACTTTGAGTCCGCCGCAACGATCCTGACCCTTATCACGCTCGGGAAGTTTTTCGAAGCGCGCGCAAAGGGGCGTACATCGTCGGCGATCGCGAAGCTGATGGACTTAGCCCCGAAGACCGCTTTTGTGCTCAGAGACGGCACAGAGAGCGAGATACCGGTGGGCGAGGTCATAAAAGGCGACATATTGATAATAAAAGAAGGCAGCGCCATCCCGGCGGACGGAGTAGTCACGGAAGGCTTCGCCTCAATAGACGAGTCGGCAGTGACAGGCGAGAGCATGCCTGCTGACAAGAACCCCGGCGATAAGGTGACTGGCGGCACGGTGAGCAAATCCGGATACTTCAAAATGGAAGCGCAGGCGGTGGGAGAGGAAACCGCGCTGGCAAAAATAATCAGCCTTGTCGAAGAGGCCACGTCCGGCAAAGCCCCCATTGCAAGGCTTGCCGATAAAATAAGCGGCATATTCGTGCCTGCGGTGATAGCCATCGCGGTTTGCGCGGCGGTTATCTGGCTTGCCACCGGAAAGAGCTTTGAGTTTGCGCTAACAGCCGCAGTATCCGTGCTTGTGATTTCATGCCCCTGCGCGCTCGGCCTTGCCACGCCCACGGCTATCATGGTCGGAACAGGGAAAGGCGCGGCAAACGGCATACTTATTAAGTCCGCCGAGGCGCTCGAAACACTCCACAGCGTCGATACAGTAGTGCTGGACAAGACGGGAACGATCACAGAAGGAACACCCGCTGTAACAGATATAATAATTGCTGATGCAGCCAATAGCGAACTTAACAACGCAACCAGCGTGAAAAGCGAGCAAGAGTTGCTCACTGTGGCTGCGTCACTGGAAAAAATGTCCTCCCACCCGCTGTCGCTGCCCATTGTCGCGCAGGCAGAAAGCAAGGCTGCGCGGCTAGTGGAAGTCGCTGAATATGAAATGATACCCGGGCAGGGCGTCACCGGCAAAATCAACGGGAGCATTGCCGGGGGCGGGAATACAAAACTGATGGAAACGCTCGGGGTAGACATTGGCGCATACTCCGCAAGAGCGGACGAACTGGCCGGCGCGGGTAAAACAGTCCTGTATTTTTCAATGGAAGGACGGCTCATTGGCCTGATCGCCGTAGCCGACGTTGTCAAACCGACAAGCGCAGCAGCTGTCGCTGAGCTATCAAAAATGGGTCTCGAAGTTATAATGCTCACAGGCGACGAAAAAGCGACGGCAGCGGCTATAAGCGCACAGGTCGGAATAAAGGCGGTCACTGCACAGATACTGCCGATGGACAAAGAACGCGTCGTCCGCGAACTGATGGAAAAAGGCAAAAAAGTCGCCATGGTAGGCGACGGTATCAACGACGCACCCGCGCTCGCCAGAGCCGACGCGGGGATGGCAATCGGCGCGGGAACAGACATCGCCATAGAATCAGCGGACATAGTGCTCATGAAAAGCGACCTGAACGACGTCGTCGCTTCAATAAAGCTGAGCAAAGCAGTCATGCGCAACATCAGGCAAAACCTGTTCTGGGCGTTCATCTACAATATAATAGGCATACCCATAGCCGCCGGGGTGTTCTATTCCATATCCGGCTGGCTGCTGAGCCCGATGATAGCTGCAGCGGCAATGAGTCTGAGCTCGGTATCAGTAGTGTCAAACGCGCTGCGGCTGAACTTTTTCAAATTACATAAAAAAAGGAGTGAAAGAACAGTGACAAAAATCATCAAAATCGAGGGCATGTCATGCGAACACTGCGTGGGAGCCGTAAAAAAAGCCCTCTCGGCGGTTGAGGGAGTCACCAGCGCCGAAGTGGACCTGGAAAGAAAACAAGCGGATTTGAGCATCACCGAATTGGTGACCGACGCAATGCTCCGCGCAGCGGTCGAAGACGCAGGATACGAAGTAGCTGATATAGCTTGATCTACCACGATTTGCCGTATTTGTCCTTGCGCATCGGATCGAAAACCTCTTTAGCGTCGTAGAATTTCATATAGCTGTCACGCGACTTTCTGAGCGTGATGCCGTCGGCATGCATTCTGTCGCAAATAACGGCCGCGATATCGGATTTTATCTTAACGTACGGCTCGATCCCCACCGAAGCGAAAATGCGAAAACCGAGCTCCTGATAATACTTGAACGCAGGTCCGGTCTTGTTTACGTCGTCCCCGTCGAGCCGCGAACCGAAAGGATAGATGAAAAGCTTCGTCTCACCCACAAGCGAGCCAACCTCGTCCAGCCAGCGCTGAGCATCGTTCATGACACCGTTGAGAGAAGCGTTATGAAGGTTGATGTGACCGTAACTATGCGTGGCAAAGTACCAGCCAGTCTCTTTGAGCCTTTGTATCACAGGGCGGACGAGCGCGATCTCCTTCATGCGGTTGAGCCTGAACTCATTGGAGTCGTCGTTCTTGTCATACTGCGTGCGGTATCCGAGAATACCCTCGTACCCCGTCAGCGCGATACAGCCCTTGACCCCGCCAAGCGAGAAATCCGGATGCTCCTTGATGAACTTGTCAAGGATCGTCACCACAGTATAGTCTTGCGAAACCACTAGATTGCCGGCGGGATCGTACCCGGTAGCCCAAATATCGCCATCCTCGCCGATTATCAGCTTCTCCATAAAGCCGTCGCCGCGCATGTACTCGTAAAAAGATATATCGTCAAAAGAGAGTATAAGCGGTTTCTTGCCTTCGGGCAGCATGAGAGTATTCTTCTTCATCCGCCGCTGCCAGTCGTCATTTGAGTACTCCGACCAGACGTCGTTCATGTCGACGAGGATATATCCGTTGGCATACATGCTTTCCAGCATTTTATTGTATTCGGAAACCGTGACCATATTATCGTCATAGCCCTTCTCCATTGCATTGCCGTTGAAAGCAAGCTCAGGGTAGGCTATTACCTCGTGGAAAAACAAATGTTCGACGACTCCGTCATACGGCACAAGCACAAGCTCAGGCGCGGACGGAGAAGGGGAGGGCGGCGCAGAGGAAGAGGTATCAGACGGCTCCGGCGGCCGGGCAGTCTCTTCAGGCGGCGTGTCTGCCGGCTCGGGCGTATCCGCTGCATCAGAACTTGTGAGAAGCGGGTCATTCAGGTCCGGATCGTCATCTTTGCCGCAAGCTGCTATGCAGACAATAACAAAAAGCAGGCACGCGATAACAGCAGCTAGTTTTTTAGTTCTTTTACTGATCGGCATAACAAGCAACCATTCCTTTCGCGTATTGCAGCCGTCATTTGCTGTTTGCAGTACTGGCGGTAGGGTGAAATATCCTGCCGCTATTACATTATATCACATTTTTGCGTAAGTTGCACATTCCGCATAGGAGGCATGTTTTGCTGACATTGATACTGGGGCGCGCGGGAACCGGAAAGACGGCTCTCGTCATGAACGATATTAAGCAAAGAATGGACGAGGGAGAAGCAAACCTGCTGCTCATCGTGCCGGAGCAGTACTCCCATGAAGCAGAACGGCAGCTATGCACCGTTTGCGGCGACAGCCTGTCGCTCCATGGCGAAGTACTGAGCTTCACGCGGCTGTGCAGCCGGGTCTTTTCCGAAGCGGGGGGCGCGCCTAGGCAAATACTCGACGCGGGCAGCCAGATGCTTATTATGCACCAGGCCCTGGAATCAGCCGCCCATAAACTGCGGATATACGGTAAAACCGGGATGCGGGCGGAGCTGGTGAAAAACCTGCTCGTCACAGTGCGCGAAATGAAAAGCCTCGGCATTTCGCCGGAAAAACTGGAAAAGGCGGCAGCGCGCGCATCGGTGCATCTGGCGGACAAGCTTCGTGACATAGCAATGCTATACGGGGCATACGACGGGATATTGCACACCCGCGGCGCCGACCCGGCGGACAGGCTGACACTGCTTGGTGAAATGATCGGCAGCAGCAGCGTCGGGAGCCAGGGCCGCACATATTTCGACGGGTTCAACGATTTCACATCGCAGGAACTTCGGGTGATAAGCGAGCTGATGCGGAAAAACGCCGATCTGACAGTGTGCCTGACTCTCGACCCGGAAGACTCGGAGAATGGTGAAGCAGACGGCGCGGAAGTGTTCGAGCTGCCCCGCGCTACTGCAGCCGCGCTGCGCAGGCTTGCGGAAGAGAACGGCGTTGAAGTAAGGACGGTAGTTAGGGGTCAGGGGCAGCGCGCTGCAGGCGCGCAGGATTTAGGAACTAGGATACAGGATTTAGTAGAGACGGGGGAGCAGGGAGAAAAAGTAAATGAGCTTGTCTTCTTAGAAAAGCATTTGTTTGGGTATGAAAATGCGGCGTTCGCGGGGAGGTGCGAGGCGATAACGCTGTGCGCCGCGCCCACGCGTTATGCGGAGTGCGAATATGCTGCGCACTACACATTGGAGCTTGTGCGCTCAGGATATAGATGGCGCGACATAGGAGTCATGGCGCGCAATTGGGAAGAGTATGGCGCGGTATGCGAAAACGTGTTTGAAAAATACGGCATTCCGGTATTTGCCGGCGGCAGGGAGGAAGTCATAGAAAAGCCGCCGGCCGCGCTGATAGACGCCGCGCTGGAAATTGCAGCATTCGGGTTTGACTATATACCAGTGTTCAAGTATTTAAAGACAGGGCTTGCCGGTATCGCCGCGGAGGACTGCGCAGAGCTTGAAAACTACGTCATCAAATGGCGCATCCGGGGCTCGTTATGGATGAGAGAATGGAAACTGCCGCCTCCGGGGCATAATGAAGAGGACCATCCGGCCGTCCTCAAACACCTCAATACTCTGCGCGCCGGGATAATTGAGCCGCTTGACAGTCTTCGCCGCAAAATATCAGGCATATCAAGCGCGGACGAAAAGACTGCCGCGCTCTATGCGTTCTTAGAGGACGCCGGTTTTGCACAACGCATCGCGCAAAGAGCGGCTGCATTTGAAAAGCGCGGAGAAGCGCGGCTCGCGGACGAGTATGCCCAGCTTTGGGAAATTATTACAAACGCGATGGATAGCTGTTTTCTGATACTGGGAAAAACCCTATTAAGCGCGGCCGAGTTCAGGAAACTCTTCATGCTGACTCTATCGAGCTACGACATAGGCGTAATACCCGTATCGCTGGACAGAACAGCGCTTGGAGGCATTGCCATGAACCGCAGGCGCGACTTGAAATGCCTTATCGTGCTTGGCGCCACCGACGGTAATATGCCCATGATTGCAAGAAAACCGGGTGTGTTTTCAGATAGCGAGAGGGAAGAGCTCTCCTTCCTCGGGGCGGATATGCCGTCAGGACCGGAAGAACAACTGCTCAGGGAGATGAACATGCTCTACTCCGCGCTGACGCTGCCATCCCGGAAGCTGATTATCACTTATCCGGCCAGGGGAGACAGCCCGTCCTTCATTGTGAAAAGAATCAAGTCATTGTTTAAGATAACAGAAACGGCGCTTCGCGAGGAAGAATACATGTCGTCGGCTGCAGCGCCTTGCCATGAGCTAGCCGCGCTTTACGGGCATACAAACAACAGCCCGCTGGCGGCGGCAGCCCGCGAGTATGCCGAGGCTGAAGCGGAGGGAGCAAAACGCCTGAAAGCAGCCGAGGCGATCGTACACGCCGGAAGAGGGAATTTATCGGCAAGCGCTGCACAGATTCTCTACGGAAGCGCGCTCTCGCTCTCGCCTTCCCGGGCGGACCGTTATTACTCATGCGCGTTTGCCCATTTCCTTTACAGCGGGCTCAGGCTCGCCCCGCGAGAAGTGTCAAGCTTCGACGCGCCGGAAGCGGGAACATTCATGCACTATGTGCTTGAGGGCGTCTCGCGCGGGATAAAGGAGTCGACAGGGTTTAAAAGCGCCGATGAGGAAAAATGCAGGGAGTTGACGTCGCAGTTCATAAACAAGTACGCGCATGAGGAACTGCTTGACTTTGAAGGAAAAAGCGACAGGTTCATATATCTTTTCCGCCGGCTTGAAGACGACGTCCAGCGGGTAGTGCTCGACATGATCGCTGAACTCAAACGCTCCGAGTTTGAGCCGCTCGACTTTGAACTCGAACTCGGGCCGCGGAAGGGAACACAAGCAAACGCAGCGCCTGGTTCGACGCTCGCGCCGTTCAGGGGAATCGTCGACAGGGTGGATGGCTGGAACCACGGCGGAAAGCTCTATCTGCGCGTTATCGATTACAAAACAGGCAGAAAAGCATTGGACTTGACCGACGTCCTGCATGGCAGGAACATGCAAATGCTCATATACCTTTTTGCGCTGCAGGAGTTTGGAAGCTCGCTCTACGGAAGCGAGACTGTACCGTCGGGGGTGCTGTACGTGCCTGCGCGCGATGTGGTACTGAAGGCAGCCCGGAACACAGCGGACAGCGAACTGATAAAACTCAGGCAGAGGGAACTCCGGCGAGGAGGCTTGATCCTGGACGATTCGAGCGTCATTGAAGCAATGGAAGGCAGTGACGAGAAGAAGTATCTGCCCGTAAAAACGCTTAAAGACGGGAGCTTGGGCGGGGACAGCCTTGTGAGCGCAAAGCAAATCGTTTTGCTTTCGCAGCATGTGGGGCATATGATGCGCAGCGCGGCTGAAAGCATACTTAGCGGCAGCATAGAATGCAGCCCGTACTACAAAAACCCGGCGGACAACGCGTGCCTGTATTGCGAATACCATGCCGTGTGCGGGTTCGACGAAGAATCGGGCGACAAACGCAGATTCATGCAAAAGCTAAACGCGGGAGAGGTTTGGGAGAAACTCGCGCCGAGTGGCTTGGAGCAAATTACTTATGAGCGGTGATGTGGTGAAAATGACGAGGGAACAGGCGGCGGCGGTCGGGCATAGGGGCGGCGCGCTGCTTGTTTCGGCGGCGGCAGGCGCGGGAAAAACAAAGGTGCTGGTCGAGCGCCTGCTCACCCGCGTGGAAGAAGGCGACGACATCAACGAGTTTCTCGTTATTACATATACGCGCGCCGCAGCGGCTGAGCTGCGCGAAAGGATACAGGACGAACTGTCGGCAAGGCTCGCGGGCGACCCGTACAACAGGCATTTGCGAAGGCAATCCATGCTCTGCAGGAGCGCGCAGATAAACACGATACATGCGTTTTGCACAGACATTCTCAGGGAATACGGGTATATGGCGAACCTCCCGCCGGACTTCCGCGTGACCGACGAAAGCGAGAGCACGCTTATAAAAGCCGATGTGCTGGAAAACCTGCTGGATAAGCAATATGAAACGATAAATGAAAATGACGGGTTCAGAGCGCTTGTCGACACAATGTCCGCAGGGCGAGACGATCGGCGTTTGACGGAAATAATCCTTGACGCGCACACGAAACTGCGAAGCAGCCCCGCGCCGGGCGTATGGGCGCAGGAGCAAATCGCGATGATGGAGCTGGAAGGCGTGACTGACATATCCGAAACGGTATGGGGAAGTTACATATTGTCTAATATGCGCGCCTCAGCGGAATACTGGTTGGAAAAAATGAATCAGGCGCGCGCGGAGATGGCGGTCATGCCTGATTTTGAGAGGGCATACGGCAGCAGCGTCGACGCGACGATCACGGGGCTCGCAGCTTTTTGCGCTTCGCTTTGCATCGGGTGGGACGAAGCGCGAAAGCATGCAGCCATAGATTTCCCGCGGCCCAAAGGTATATCGGGTTATGATGACTTGAAGGACATCCGCAGAAGATGTAAAGCCGCGGTCGAGAAAAACGCGGAGACGCTTGAGTGTTCATCGCAGGAACACATCGATGATTTGCGGGCGGTAGCCCCGGCAGTAGCGGCGCTCCTGAGGCTCGTGCTCGACTTCGACAGTGAATATTCCGCGGAAAAGCGCAGGCGCGGCGCCGCCGACTTCGCCGACCTGGAACACATAACGCTGGATCTGCTGACACGTGAAGCGCAAGAGAGCCGCCCCGCCGTATCCGCGCGATATAAAGAGATACTTGTCGACGAATATCAGGACGTCAACGCCGTTCAGGAAATGATATTCAACGCAGTGTCAAAAAACGGAGAAAACATCTTCATGGTTGGCGATGTAAAACAATCCATATACCGTTTCCGCCTTGCTGACCCCTCAATATTCCTCGAAAAATACAAAACATTCGCCGACGCCCCGGCGCCCGGCGCTGCGCCGTCAAAAATACTGCTCTCGAAAAATTTCCGCTCGCGCAGCGGAATATTGGACACAGTGAACTACGTATTTGAGAACATAATGTCGGAAGAATTCGGCGAAATGAACTACACGGAGCAGGAGCGGCTCATACCGGGCAGGGATGAAGGAGAAAACAACGCTGCGCATAAAAGCGAAAGCATACACAGCGAAGAAAGCGAAAGCGCTCACAGCAAAGAAACCGAAAGCGAGGGTACAATCGAAGAAGCCGTCGAGATAGGAATAATCGACCTTAGCGGCGCTGAGCGCGAAGACGATGAGGAAGCCCCGGATAAATTGCAGGAAGAAGCGCGGTATATCGCAAAGCGTATATCGGAACTGACCGAAGGCCGGCACTTCATACCGGACGGGCAGGGCGGCATGCGCCGTACAGAGTATTCAGACATTGTGATACTGCTGCGCTCGGTGCGCGGCAAGGCATGGCAGTACGCGGCGGCGCTGACGGAGCGGGGAATACCCTCAGACCTCCCCGGCAGCGAGGGATTTTTTGAAACATACGAGGTGTCCGCCGCCTTGTCGCTGCTGGCGGTGATAGACAACCCGATGCAGGACATCCCGCTTGCAGCCTTACTGCGGGGCCCGCTATACGGGTTTACTGCGGACGAGCTTGCCTTGATCCGCGCCGGCTCGCGCAGCTCAAATTTTTACCGGGCGCTGGCAGCAGCAGCAGAATCGAACGAAAAATGCGCGGCGGTCGTAAAAGAGATCGAAGCTTTTCGCGAGATCGCGCCCGACATGCTTATCAGCAGGTTTATCCACCATGTTTACAACACAACAGGGCTGCCAGGGCGCGTTGGCGCTATGCGCGGCGGGGAAAAGAGGCGCGCAAACCTGCTATTGCTGGCTGATTACGCTCATAAATTCGAGCAGAACGGCTATAGAGGTCTGTTCAGCTTCATGACCTACATCGGAGGCCTTCGTGAAAAAGGGGAAGAACTCGATATGGGTTCAGAAGAACCGCAAAGCGGCGCAGTAAGAATAATGAGCATCCACAAGTCAAAGGGGCTTGAATTCCCGGTCGTATTCCTTGCGGACACGTCGAAGCGGTTCAACAACGCCGACGCAAACAAACCGCTGGTGATCCACCAGAAGCTGGGCGTCGGCGCGATGATGGCCGACAGACGCCGGCGCATAGAGTACCCGACGCTTGCGCGGATCGCAGCGCGCAGAGCATTGACGTCCGGCATGATGGCGGAGGAACTGAGGGTGCTGTATGTCGCAATGACCAGAGCACGGGAGAAACTCATCATCACAGCTGCGTTCAAAAATGCGGAAAAAGAAATGGAGAAGCTGTCGATGATCGCGCGCTGCGGGATCGAGCCGCAAGCGCTGGAAGAGATAAAGAACGCCGCCGGATGGATTCTGCTGCCGATGTTGTGCGAGGACAAGAGGGATCAGGGGTCAGGGGTCAGGGGTCAGGGGCTTCGCAATGCAGAGTTACGTTTAGAGTCACGAAGCGCTGTAAGCGCGCAGGATACAGGAACTAGGAAACAGGATTTAGTGGAGACGGGGAATGCGAGGGAGAGGGGAAGCGCATACTACGTTGATATGCTGCAGGAGAGGTTCAGCTTTGCTTACCCGTATCCGGCTGCGCCGGAGCTGCCGTCAAAACTTACTGTCACGGGGTTGAAAGGCCGCTTTCTGGACATGGAAGTACTGGAAGAAGCAGGCGGCGCAGGCGGCGCAGGCGGCACAGGCGTCACAGGCGGCACAGGCGTCACAGGCGGCACAGGCGTCACAGGCGGCGCAGAGCGCCTCAATGCAGAATCAAGAATGCAGAATGTAAAAATAGACAGCGAGGGGGCAGTTCCGATTGAGGTGAAAACAGGCGCCTTAACAGCGGCGGAGCGCGGTACGGCGCTGCACCTTGCGATGCAATACATCGACTACGGCAAATGTGGCGGCGAAGCAGGCGCGCAAGAGGAAGTAGAGCGCCTTGCGGAAAACGGATTGCTCTCGCCGGAGCAGGCCGGGGCTGTGGATGTACGCAAGATAACGCGTTTCTTCGCATCGGAAACAGGTAAGCGCATACTGCGTGCTGAAAACGTCAGGCGCGAGTTCAAGTTCTCGCTGATGTACCCCGCGGAACATTTCTATCCGGGCGGCGGCAGCGACCAAATCATGTTCCAAGGCGTCGTAGACTGCTTCTTTGAAGAAGAGGGAGAGCTAGTCGTAATAGACTTCAAGTCTGACCGGATAACGCCCGGCGCGCTCGAAGAAAAAATAATGCAATACGCGCCGCAGCTTGACGCATACGCAGGCGCGCTTGAACGTATAACAGGAAAAAAAGTGAAAGAGCGCATGATCTACTTCTTTGCTATAGACGAAAACGCGGTTTTGAGATAAGAGAGCAGTTTTGAGATAAGAGTGTGATTTTGAGATAAGAGTGTGATTTTGGAGAAAAAAAGAGGTCAAGTATCATAATGATACTTAACCTCTTTTCTTAAACCCTAGGTGAACGCTGATTAAAACCTTATCCCCCGAAGAGCACCCTGCATAAATGCAGCGTTCCGCTCTTTGTGATCGCGCTGTCGAGCGAAAGCGGCTTGCCATTGAAGATGGGGTACATCAGTTTGAAATTGTATGGCGGGATCTCAGCGCCGCAAATGCTTTGACACAGCGCCAGCAAATCGCTGACAGACGAGCCGTCCGCGATATCGTACTCCCCGTCCGCAAGCCCGGGAGTAAGTTCATCCGCCACAAACCTGACGTTGACAGTCGCCATCAGGACCTATCCCCCGTAAAGGTCGGTGATGACAGGCTCAAGCCCGCCAAGCTTTTGAAGAACTGCCTTGGACGGCTTCATAGTCTTAACATCCCAGTCCATCGCCTTGAAGAACAAGTCCGCCAGCTTTTCGACATTGACAGACGCTCCCTCGTTTGGCCCGGCCTTCATCGGCGGGTTGCCTATGAGACGATCCGCCATCGAAGTGTCTTCGCGCTTTAGCCCTTCACGCAGGTTGAACGCGTGGCGCATGGTATACGAGCGCAGGCCCAGGTTTTTCTCGCCGTCGCCCGAGTAGTCGAACCCCGTCACCGCAGTGATGAACTGAGGTTTGAGCCCGCCCGGCATACCTACGTCGGACAGCATGCAGAAGCCCGCAAGGTTCGTGACTTCAGTTTCTATGACGCCCGCAATATCGCGCTCTGCCTGCGCGGGGTCGTCCCAATTGAACTTCTCCTCCGGAGGAAGCGCAGCCGCCCCGAGGAACCCCTGTCCGCCTTTGGTATGGCGGCCCGGCGTCGGGTCGTATTTATAAGTCCTTGCAAGGCCCGGCGCGCGGCGCGCGTCATGCTGGGGCGCTTCGATCCCGCCGGCATGCATAACATACTCGAACCCGCGGTTGTAATGCTTGGCAGCCGCAAGCGCCCCGAGCGCCAAGATCTTGCCCATTTCGCTCGTAGCCTTACACGCGGCCTCGGTCATCTGGACTATTGCTTCGGTGTTGCCCCATTTGAGGTCGACGCCGCCCATCTCTTCGAGGGTGAAAAGGCCGTTGCTGTAGCATTCCATCGCCCATGCGATAGCGCCGCCGAGCGAAATTGTATCGAAACCGTACTCGTTGCACAGGAAATTACACCAGTTGACTACCTCGGCGTCGTTCGCTCCGAGCCCGGAACCGAACATGCCTGAAGTCTCGTACTCCGGCCGCCCTGTTTCTGCCAGCGGATACTTGCCGCCTTTGACTTCGTACAATGCCCCGCAGCCCATCGAGCAGTTATGGCAGGCATACTTTTTCTTCTTGTAGACTTTGTCCATTTCCTGAGAGCCGAGCTGCGCGATTTTACCGGCGTCGAGGTCTTTTTCCGGAACGCCGCCCCAGTTCCTGGTGCTTGCGTCGCCGCCCAGCACGGAGCTCTCATACAAGCTCCCGGTGCCGTGATTGCTGAAGATTTTATACATTGTATCCGCAATCGGGCCTGTTTTTGCCCACTCCGCCACGGCTTTGTTAAGCTCTACGACGCCGTCTCTGTTGTGCACGGCGACTTCTGTGCTGCCGCGGCACACGACCGCTTTGAGATTCTTGCTGCCCATTACGGCGCCTGAGCCGCCGCGCCCGGCAGCGCGGTGCGTATCATTCATGATAGCTGAAATGAATGACTTACGCTCGCCGGCGGGGCCGATCAGCGCTATGCCGACCTTGTCGTCGCCGAGCTCCTTCTTGATCGCTTCTTCTGTCGCTTCGGTCGTCTTGCCCCACAGCGCAGATGCGTCGCGGAAGGAGATGTCTCCGTTGTCAATTAAGATGTACACAGGCTTTGCGGAAATACCCTTCACAAAAACAGCGTCATACCCGGATTTCCGGATCGCCTGGCCGAAGCTGCCGCCGCTGTTTGCGTCGTTCCACATTCCTGTAGCGGGGGATTTGCTGACCACGGTGTAGCGCCCGCCCATTAGCGGGCCTGTTCCGTTAGTCGGCCCCGATACGAACCCTAACATGCTCGCGGGAGCGTCCCACGGTGTTTTTGCGGGCATTTCGTCATACAGGATTTTGGCGCCCAGCGCCGGCCCGCCGACGAAATTCTTCAGCACTTCCTCCTTAAAGGCGCGCGCTTCGTACTTTTGCGCGGACAGGTCGATAATTACGTACTTACCGGCATACCCGCATGCGGTTGTCTCTGCCATTTGAATACCTCCGTCAAAGTATTTTTTATTACTATATAGTTATAGCACAAATTTTTTAATGTTACAATAGTGTTACAGCGGGAAAAAACGCAAAATAGTGCTTGACAAGGGTATTTTGCTGTGCTAACATGCTAACGTAAAGTTAGAAAAAATCACGATAAGGGCAAACCCTGTGAAAACAGGGGACGCAATGCTAGAGGGTCTAACGCGGAAATCCGCCATGACAGCCAGCTGCCGAATGCATGATATTCAGGCGAGGCTGTCCGGGCAACCGGCAGCTTTTTACGTATCCGGATAAAACTGATACCAGCCTACAGATATTCGACAGTACGTTATTTCAGAAGGAGGCATACACCATGAAATAGATTAAATATTTTTTGAAACGCCGCCGGCGATGTGTAATAAAACTGTGAAATCATAT
>Ga0082212_10005389_pt1 | contig 17442 bp, 16 predicted proteins | sample TergutNt197P3_FD_71548 | JGI IMG/M metagenome (GOLD analysis project Ga0082212, IMG submission 71548) | Neocapritermes taracua P3 segment gut microbial communities from Petit-Saut dam, French Guiana - Nt197 P3 | ecosystem: Host-associated > Arthropoda: Insects > Digestive system > Gut ... | reverse complement strand
TAAATGAGCTAATTTCAAAACATGTAAGATTCCCAGTTTTGAAATTAGCTCAAAATATAGACAAAACTAGAGGATTTTGGAAGCTATCGCAAAATCAGCGTTGTAATTTATTACCGCCCAGAATGTCTTTGTGGATGTATCAACTCCCCAGGTTCCAAGGGTATGGGTTGATTGGTTGTATGCTCCTTCAACAAATTTTGTGGCTCCGCCAATGTTTTTGCTGACTGCATTTACCCAAGTGCTGTCTCCCCTGGTGGCAATACCTACCTGACCAGTCCTTGCCAGATCGTCACTGACTTGGGTTACATCATAGGTCATAGACAGGCAATAGGTATCAGTCTGAACACTTTTTACTTCATTTGCCATTCCCCATATTGTGAAGATGTCAGAGAGTAGGCCGTCTGTCTTTGGAGTCCAGCCGGTTGTAACCAAATGAGACATCTGACGTTGATTTACCACTGTAGTTCCGTTACCAGCGCGACCAGGTTCGCCGTCCTTTTTATTGTATGTACTGATTCCACTCAAGATTTTTGCTTTTCCGTCCTGTACGACATTATAAGCACCATTTTGTTGAACCAGCTTTTGAGTACCATTGAGGTTGTAACCCCATGTGTCAGCTTTGGCAAAAGTCATTTGAGGCACAACAAAAATATCCGCTATGTCAGAATAGCCTGCATTGTGGTTATCTGCCCAATTCACCATCGGCTGGGATGTATAGTAGTCAACCGTAACATTGTTGCCATCAATTGTATAAATGTAGTAACCCATTGTATAGAGGTGCTGTTGCAACATAGTTTGTCTGCCTGGGTAGGCATTGGTGGGGGGTTGCACTGCATCAGGGGCTGTCGCCAGGGGCACATAGAACTTCATCGAACAGGAGGCAGAAGTCAACTGCATTACTTCGGCGTTACCAGTAGCGGCCTTAAACATGCTTCTGCTGTGCATGTGGTCATGGCCACTCTGGAAATACTTAACGCCATTGTTGTACAGCGAGTTGATGAAAGTAGTTTGATATTCAGCACCAGTACTGGGGTTTGAGCCAAAGAGAACGTCGGTGTGGTTTTCATGAACCAGCCCCTTGTGAGCCATGACAAAAGCGTGGTTGCCACTAGGTTTATTGCTCAACCTGTCTGTAATCCATGTCTGCTGGTGCCGGATGGCATCATTTACACCATGAGAAACTCCTTTCGCAGGGAATTGGTCAAGTAGTACAAAGGTGGCATTTTTATGTGTAAAAGAATATGAAAGGCCAGTATAGTCTGCGCCCCCAGCATTTGTGGGCGAACTAAAATTATCTCCAACCTTAAATGTTGCCTGAGAAGTTTTTGATACGCTACCTGCACTGTCTGTGGCGTTTAGTACACTTGCCGGAAGGTTGTTCATCACCCCATCCCTGGTTTGGGGAAAGACCTCCAGAAATCTGGTGACATTGACCTTTAACGCATCGTCAGTGCCAAAGCCCGTGCTGTCAGCTTCATGGTTTCCACGAACAGGAAAAAAGCCAATGCCAGCGTTGTAGAGATCCTGACGATATTTCGAAGTAGTAATCAGATGGTCACCATTGGCTGATGTATCTTTCAGGTCTCCTACCTGTATGACAAAATCCACTCCGTGATTAATGAATTGTTGATTCATCTGTTTGATGGACTGCACACAGGTGGAATTAGGGTTATTGGCTGTATCATAGGCCGCAGTGGTGAGCCATTGGGTATCACCCATAACGCCAAATTTCCATACGCTATTATTTATGACGTTTGGAGCGGCATCCGGGATGTATATACTGTCTTTGCTACCGCTACAAGCCAGGTATAAGGATAGGGCTGTTATAACCGACAGACCTAACACTAAGTGGTATCTACGTGACATGGTTCCTCCTAGAACACAGCCTTCAGCCTATAGATTTTTTTTTACAGTGACTATTCAGTTTATGCAAAAATTTTGTAAGTAGTGTTTTACATAAGAGGAAATTTCAACACTCGCCAGAGTCTTGAAAGTGCCTCAGGGTTTTGCAACTACCTATAAAAAAAACGCCGGAATTATTTCTTGACAGACGCGCTTAAGCTATTTCATAATTCAACACATGTTGAAAAGCGCAGTCACAAAACCTTCTGAAAGGCCATCCAGGGGGCCTAAGCCAATAAAAATAGACCCATCAGACTTGCTAGATGCCGCTCAAACGGTATTTGCTCGTGATGGGCTGGAGGATGGCAGTATTCGCGCCATTGCGAGGGAGGCTGGTTGCGATCCAAGTTTGCTCTATTATCACTTTGAAAATAAAGAAGCCATATTTTTAGCTATTCTAGAGCGTAAATTTGGTTTACTGATACCTGGACTTGAAGGCATTGCAGATGAATATACAAGCCGAATCAAGATACTAGCCCCGACTTCTACCAATAGAAATGGACGCACTCCGCTACAGGAAGCCCTTTGGCAATTCCTAATGGTGTTTCGCAATCATGTTAAGGATGATTTGGGCTTTAGGCACATGATCCGCTGGAGTGTTGCATCTACAAAGAAATTTGGGTTGGAAGAAATTATGTTCACTTATCTTTCTCCTGCAATGCAAATTATTTCCTCTACATTAAATAGCGGAATTAAAACAGGTGAACTGCGAAAGGATATTAACTTGGCGATGACTACTTTCTTTTTTGTCAGAACTTATATAGACGTTTTGGACTTTTTTCCGCTATTTACTGGCAGACTCATTCAAATGCAACCGGAAGAAGCAATTGATTTGGCGGAAGTACAGTGGTTTAAGCTCTTTTGGGCAGGCATTTCTAATACTCCAAAAAATCTGGGAGAAAAACTATGAAAAAGCAAATTGCTATTCCAGTGATATTAGTAGCACTTGGGGTTGGAGGATATTTTTTATTCAAAAATTTTGGCAACAGCAATAACATCAGCACCTTATTCGGCAACGTAGATATACGTGAAGCCACCCTTGCCTTCAGGGTTTCGGGAAGGGTTGATGTCATCATGGTAGACGAAGGCGACTTTGTTTCGGCAGGTGACGTGCTGGCATTGCTGGATGTCGAACCACTTAATAATGCCGCAGTGGCCGCCGAAGCCGCTCTGGCCTCTACTACTGCTCGCAATGCCCTGATCCATAAGGGCAATCGCCAAGAAGATATTGCACAGGCAAAGGCAAGGGTAGAAGCGGCTCAGGCCGCACTGCTTAATGCAGAGCAACAATTTGATCGCCTGGTGGGTATGCTGCCATCCGGGGTAGTCTCCCAGGACTCAATGGACAATGCCTCAGCGGTACGAGATCAGGCCGCGGCAAACTTGCGGGCAGTAGAGGAGATATATAACTCCCTTAGCGTTGGGTTTAGGTCAGAAGAAAAGGCAGAGTCGGATGGCCTATTAAAACAGGCTCAGGCTAATGTCGACATTAGCCGTTTAGCGATCAGTGATGCTACACTCCGCGCCCCTAGCGATGGCATTATTTTGAGTCGCGCTATCGAAAAAGGGGCGATGATTCAGGCAGGTTCGCCTGCCTTTAGCCTCTCTCTGACAAGCCCCGTTTGGGTTCGCGCTTATGTGGAAGAACCCCAATTAGGTTATTTCAATACTGGCGCAAAGGTATTGCTCTATACAGATTCTCGCCCAAACCAGCCCTATAGCGGAACTGTCGGATTTATATCGCCGACGGCAGAATTTACACCAAAATCAGTTGAAACAGCCGATCTTCGCACTGCACTCGTATACCGCATCCGCATAGTAGTAAGCGATCCTGATAACATGCTCCGCCAAGGGATGCCAGTCACTATCAAGAGGGCTGAATAACAATGAGCGTTGCTATTGAGGCACAAAACCTCACCAAGCAATTCCAAGGTCAAACTGGACAATCAACAATTGCCCTCAACGGCATCAGCGTTGTTGTTCAGCATGGCTCCATAACTGGCCTGGTTGGCCCTGACGGGGCTGGCAAAACTACATTATTGCGCCTGATGGCTGGTCTCCTTCAGCCTACGATTGGGAATATCAGAGTACTCGGTATGGAACCTTTCAAGGATGGAGACCAACTGAGAATAGACATTGGCTACATGCCCCAAAAATTTGGCCTCTATGAAGATTTAAGCGTGATTGAAAATCTAAACCTTTACGCCGACCTCAGGAATGTGCTGGGTACAGAGCGGGAGAGGCTATTTGCCCAATTATTGGCATTTACCGACTTAGCAAGATTTACTAAGCGATATGCCGGAAAACTTTCAGGCGGAATGAAACAAAAACTCGGCCTAGCCTGCACCCTGCTGGGTACTCCAAAAATACTATTGCTGGATGAACCAGGCGTTGGCGTTGATCCCATTTCGCGGCGCGAGCTGTGGCGAATGGTCAGAGAGCTTGCAGGCGGCGGGATGACGGTGCTATGGAGTACATCATACTTAGATGAAGCCGAATTATGTGACTCTGTCTGCCTGATGAGCCAAGGTCAGATTGTTGCAAATGATACACCATCAGCCATTAAGTCCATCATGCAAGGGCGTTGCCTACATATAACAAATATTGGTGGCAACCGACGGAATGTGTTGATGCGTGCACTACAAGCACCAGAAGTAATTGATGGTGTGATTCAAGGAGCGAATGTCAGGCTAGTGACATCAATAGCAGGTCAGCATCCAAACCTTGCCTCACTCAATGCTGGCCATGCATCAAAGCTGGTAGAAACTGAACCAAGGCTGGAGGACACTTTTATTAGTCTGTTAGGGGGCGCGCAATATGCTGAATCTGCCCTAGCCGCCACAATCCCAGACGTTGTTTTGCCCAGTAGTGTAGACCCGAACTCCGTAATTGAGGCCAGACAGCTTACAAAGAAATTTGGCGACTTTACAGCTACCGATTGCGTGAGCTTTAGCGTTAAAAAAGGGGAGATTTTTGGCCTCTTGGGCCCAAATGGTGCAGGTAAGTCTACAACATTCAAAATGAAGTGTGGCTTGCTAAAACCAACAAGTGGACAAGCATTGGTTATGGGTATCGACCTAAAGAAAAGTCCATCAGAAGCCCGGCAGAGACTGGGTTATATGGCTCAAAAGTTTTCTCTATACGGCCAGCTCAGTGTAAAAAACAACCTCATCTTTTTTTCTGGCATCTATGGTCTTACAGGCGATAGACAAAAAAATAAAATTCAACAAATGATTGACGTCTTTGCCCTTGGCCCATTTTTAGATATGTACTCCGGTCAATTGCCACTAGGCATTAAACAACGACTTGCATTGGCATGTGCCATGATGCACAACCCAGAATTACTATTTTTGGATGAACCCACATCTGGAGTTGACCCCATCGCCAGACGTGAATTCTGGTCTCACATCAACGGCCTGGCCAACAAGGGCGTAACCATTATGGTGACTACTCACTTTATGGACGAGGCCGAATATTGCGACCGCATCGCCTTAGTTTATCGAGGCAGGCTGATTGCCTTGGGTACACCGGATGACCTTAAAAAAAGCGTCATTTCCAATGACAATCCAAATCCAACGATGGAAGATGCTTTTATAAAACTAGTCAAAGGGGCAGACGATGAGTAAGGAATTTAGCATCAGACGATTAAGAGCTCTTTGCAAAAAGGAGATGTTTCAGATAGTTCGCGACCCAAGTAGCATTATGATTGCCTTTATCCTGCCTGTCATTTTACTGTTTATGATGGGCTACGCCATCAACTTAGATACAAGCGTAATCAGAGTTGGAATTCTTGTACAAGACAATGGTTCCTCTGCACAAAATTTTGTCAGAACACTACAGGCATCACCCACCATAGACCTACATCCCATACTTGCTCAAGAAGACCTTTTAGCTGAGATGTCTAATAAAAAACTCCGCGGCGCTATAGTGATACAAAACGACTTTTCTACAAAATTGTTGCAGGGAAATGGCGAAGGGGCAGTACAAGTCATCACCGATGGTGCCGAGCCAAATACAGCCAACTTTGTAACTGCGTATATCAACGGTATCTGGCAAAGCTGGAGGATGGCTGAAAAAATGGAAAAAGGCGTTGTACAGACTACTCCAATAGATGTCAGGATACGCTCTTGGTACAACCCTAGTACTATTAGCAGAAACTTTCTAATACCAGGCACTATTGCAATTGTACTAACGGTCATTGGAGCTATGTTAACTTCTATGGTGGTGGCTCGTGAGTGGGAGAGAGGCACAATGGAAGCCCTGTTGGCAACCCCCATTACCAAACTGGAATTATTGCTCTCAAAGACCATTCCATACTACATATTGAGCTTGGTGGCCATGTTTTTATGCCTCATTGTTGCTGTCACTATCATGGACGTGCCCTTTAGAGGGTCGCTCATGGTGCTTTGGGCAACATCCACCTTGTTTCTGGGATGTGCCCTGGGATTAGGGCTTTTTCTATCTACTGCAACCCGTAGCCAGTTCAACGCGGCTTCTATAACTCTGATAGCCGGATTTTTACCCTCTATGATAATGGGGGGAATTGTATTTGAAATTCAAAGTATGTCGGGGGCCCTAAAACTAATAACCCTGATTATTCCAGCCCGATACTATGCTAATTCCTTACAGACCATATTTCAGACAGGCTCTGTGCCATCTATTTTGTGGACTAATGCCATGGCACTGACTCTGCTGATGGTTTTCTGGCTTGCGCTTACTGCCAAAAAAACAAAGCGGACACTGGAGTAACTCATGCTACTACGACTAAGGCAACTGATAATTAAAGAGCTAAAAATATTGCTGGGCGAAAAAAGAGCTATTGCGATGCTAATTATGCCAGTCATTTTACAGATTGCAGTTTTTCCTTTTGCGGCAAACATGGAAGTGAGAGGTAGCGCAATTGCAATTTTTAATGAGGATGGCGGAGCAGAGTCGATAGAAATATCGCAGAGAATAGCCAAGACCAGTGCTTTTACTTCTGTAATAAATGTCTATAACCACCATGACCTAAAGGATGTGATAGACAAACAAAAAGCACTTTTGGCAGTACACTTTCCACAGGATTTTTCGAGGAGCTTGTTGTCGCAGTCACATAACAATTCAGCACAGTTACAGATAATATTAGACGGAAGGCGTTCAAATAGCGGTCAGATAGCAGGTGCTTATATTAACCAAATAGTCAGTGGATATATTGCAGATAGATCGCCTCAGAAATCCCCTGCCCTACTAGTTCGCAATGCATATAATCCAAACCTAAACTTCAAGTGGCACATACTTCCATGTCTTGTCGCAATTATTACTACTGTAGGATGTCTCAATGTCACTGCACTATCGGTGGCTAGAGAAAAAGAAGAAGGAACTCTAGATCAATTACTGGTCTCACCCCTAACTCCTGCCTACATCATGGTTGGCAAGGCTGTGCCCGGAATAATAGTGGCTGTTGGTCAGGCCAGCATAATTGCCCTGACAGCAATAGTAGTTTATGGCGTGCCTTTCACCGGGTCGTTCCTATTACTGCTGGCTAGCATGGCACTCTACGGCATGGCTATTTCGGGCGTTGGGCTATTTATCTCATCAATATGTTCAACTCAACAACAAGCATTTTTAGGCACCTTTGGTTTTATGATACCTGCCATGATGTTATCGGGCTTTGTTGCCCCCATAGAAAACATGCCCCGATTCCTTCAAATACTCTCCAAAGGCAATCCAATTAGTTATTTTATCCCCACACTAAAGGGGCTTTTTCTAAAACAGTTTACGCTAATGGACGTACTGCCCGTGATGTGGCCAATGGTTTTGATTGCCTTTGTCACCCTCTCTGCCGGGATGTGGATGTTTAAGAGGGACGTTGGGGGATAACAACTCAATATTATCCCGATTTCACTGGCCATGGTACTTCAACAATAAACATGTGTTTGCGGGCTTGGCCAATATTAGAATTACTACCCAGAAACCTAGCCCTACTCTGTTCGTTGCTCAAATTTTCCCTGACAACGCCTTGTTTTTTTGTTGCATGATAAATATACCAATCCTCTCCCGAAGTCCTGATAAGAATACCTACGTGGTAGTGTAGCAATTTATATCCAGGTTGCCATGTTGGCCTATTGAGGCTCACAAAATATATGTGGTTAAAGCATATTCTGCTTTCAATCTCTTGCCAAGTTTCTGGAGAATGAAGATCATAACCAAGGGGAGCCAAACCACTCCCAGCCGCTGGGTCAGCTACTTTACCTCCTGGTAGCAATAGGGTACGTTCAAAGCCTTCAGAAATATTTAGAACCAGATCCCAGCCAAAATCCCAATCCCGTCCCAAGGCTGAATCTTGTCCACTATCGCCCAGCCTATCTCGCACGGCGGTAGCCAGAGAAATGTTTTTTTGTAGCAAAAAGCGGGATGCCGCCAAAACAAAACCGCTACAATTCAACCCAGGTTCCTTTAGTATTTTGTCTGGCATACCAAACGAAGCATATTGACCTTGTTCGTTGATGGCTCCATCCTCCCGGAAAGCAATCCCCAAAAAAGTAGATAGAATAGCCTCCGGCGTTTTTGCTTTTAGGGGAGCTTTGATATTTGAAGGAAGTGGCACTGAGGCAGTCTTGCCCTGCGCCAAAATGTAACTTGCAGAGACGGTAAGGGATAAAATGCTTACAAATGCAAACAGTTTACTCACACAGTGCGCCACCATGGGATTTCGATTATTGGCGTCTGCCTTAGTCAAAATGATTTTTGATGAAGTGCGAGGCATGACTCAAAGCCTTTTAGTCGTTTACTTGTGATAGGCAACGCTTTCTGCAAGTAAACCAACACAGTCGTATCTCCATAATTCTATAACTCTCCTTCAGTTAATCCACTATACTACAGGGCAAGTGACAATGCTCAGATTCTTCAAATAGGCTATTTTTGCATGCTCTGGCTGGCCTAGAATTTGCATTTTTTATTATATGGGAGTAGCACCCTGCAGGAGTTGCACATGATAGATGACAAACTATTACAATCATTCATATCTGACATAGAGTGGATGAAAGTCACCTCACTTTCACCCCGTGCAAATTCTGCCGCCCAAGACCCATTTGCAGAAGTAATGGCAAAAGCAGTAAAAATTCTCGAAGAAGACCAATCCCAAGGTAAATTGCCTCTATCTGCCGACCTGCTTAATACATGGCTGAACCCAGGAAGTAGCAGGGGAAGCAGTGTAACTATGGATGACCTTGATAGACTCTTCCCAGAATTGGCCAATCTAAGTTCACTGCTCGGTTCAAAATAATGAAAAAAATATTGAATGTTTATTCATTAATTATGAATAAACATTCATGTCGCAAAAAAACTATAGCATTCTATTAGTCTTTCATATGGCAATTTTACTTATTGTAGTTCGGTGTTATAGCGGTTTAACTTTTTGTAGTTCAGTGCAAACTGTAAGTTTGTAACCAACTTTTGGCCACAAAAGAAGGAGCGGTAGAGCCGCATCAACCACACTGGCCACTTGCCACTGGTCACTCGTATCCGAGGGCGCATACGGCAAACACAAAAAGCCTTGGCAATTATGAACTACCGAAAATACTATAGCTATATGTCGCCGGGTTTATCCTCTCCACAAAATAATCTTTGAAGCAACAGCCTTCCCCACTATCTCTGCTAATTCTTCTTCGCTGGCGGCCTTTACTTTGGCGACACTGCCGAACTGGCTAAGGAGCTTTTTGGCTGTGGCCTGACCTATGCCCTTGATGGAGGTCAATTCTGTTTGAATTGTCTTCCTTGCCTTTAGCGAGCGGTGATAGGTGACTGCAAAGCGGTGGGCTTCATCTCTGATTCTCTGTAGCAATTGTAGCACTGGGCTAGACTTGGGTATGCGCAATGGCTCACTACTCCCTGGCCTGTAAACAAGTTCTTCTTTTTTTGCCAAAGCCGCCAGTTGCATCTCAATTGCCAATTCCTTAATGATCCCCTCTGCCGCATGGAGTTGCCCCAACCCACCATCTACTAATACCAGGATTGGCAATTCCCTACCCTCTTCGAGTAACCTCTTGTAACGCCTTGTAATCACTTCTGCCATGTTGCTAAAGTCATCATTCTGCTCATTACTCAACTTAAATCGTCTGTAGTTTGCCTTGTCGGGCAATCCGCCCCTAAAAACCACGCAACTAGCTACCACTTCACGCCCTTGGCCGTGGCTTATGTCGAAACATTCTATTCTAGAAGGCAAATGTGGCAAATCCAAAAACGCTTGTAGCCCTTTTAGCATGGCCTTATTTAGTTCTTCCGGCTCAAACTTACGCTCCAGAGCTAGTCGGGCGTTTTCCTGAGCCATCTGGAGTAGCTCAACTTTTTCGCCCCTCTTAGGTACATTTATTTTGGGAAAGCTACCCCTAAGCGTCCCAAGCCATTCCCTTAATACTTCCCTATCTTCTGGCTCGGTTTCCACTAGAATATGTGCTGGCACGGGCTCGTCTGCATAAACGCGTTGCAGAGCCTCGGCCAGTACGCTTGGAGTAAGTGCCTCGGTATTTTCAATTACATATTCTTTTCTACCTATTATATGCCCCTCTCTTATCACCAGTCTATGTATGCAGATGCGTCCATTTAGCGCGGCAGAGCCATATATATCCTGATCTTCATCGTTTTGTAAAATTGCTTTCTGGCGATCAAACCAAGCATCCAACTGTTGTAGTGTATCTCGGTACTGGGTAGCCTGCTCAAACGCTTGCACTTGGGATGCCTGCCACATGACTTCTTCCAGTCTGGATTTTAGTTCATCCCGCCTGCCTTCCATAAACAACCGTGCTTCCCTTACTTGCCCCCTATATGCCTCTGCATCTACCGCTCCGATACATGGGCCGGTGCACCGATGCAGTTGATATTGCAAACACGCCCTAGTTCTTTTGCCGTCGATATAGAGGTCGCAATCCCTCAGCATAAAAAAACGCTTTATCAGTTCTACCCGCTTATAGGCGGTGGAGGCAGGGAAAAAGGGGCCAAAGTAGAGAGAGCCATCCTTGGTTGGGTGCCTTGTCACGTAGACTTGAGGAAATTCATTCTTCCAAGTAATTTTAATAAACGGATAACTTTTATCGTCTCTCAGAATGATATTGAAAGGCGGAAGATTTTCCTTGATGAGATTATTTTCCAACATGAGAGCTTCTAATTCATTAGAGCAGACAATAAACTCCAAACTCCAAATTAGCGACACCAGCCTCTTTGTCTTAGCATCTAGGCTCCGAGACTGAAAGTATGACTTGATCCTGTTCTTAAGATTTTTCGCCTTGCCTACATACAGGAGACTGCCACTTTTATCGCTATACAAGTAAACACCTGGATTAGTGGGCAAATCAGAAAGCACCCTTGCAAGCTGGGGTGATCTTTCGGCGTTGTTTCTGTTTTTTGTAGCCATATCGTAGATGCTAATTTACACATTTTTGAGTGCTAGAGGCCCTAAAACATTCCACCAAATGAAACAAATACCGCGGAGCCAATTAACAGTATCCCCGTTATCAATATTCCCCATGCGCGTCTATGAAAAAGATTCAGAGCCAACCCACCGCCATTTCTCCTTGGCACAAGAATTCTAGGGTCGCCATCATTTACATTAAAAAAACCTGTATACCATTTACCGCCACTCTCAACATGACTTTTCCCCGCATCAAGGGGGGAAAGATAGGGCACTTTTTTGAGTGCAATAAACATTGCGAAAAGAGTGAAAAACAGCAATAGTCCAAACCCGACAAAAATCCATATTTTGCCCTTTGTGATGGAAGTCAATAGGCCAAAAAACACAGAAATAATGCCCGTAGGCAATAGTCCTCGAAATGGCTCTAATATCGACAAAACGCCCCTAGCTTCTTCCCGTGCAAAAAATGAGAGGCTGGCGCAAAACACCCAGAGAAAACCCCATGCAAACCCACCAATCACTATCGCTTCACTCCACAAGTTATCAGGTGACAGGTAATTAACATCCTGCGTAGAGCCAACAATAGATAGCGTGGGAGCCTCCCCTTTTGTCGCCACATAAATAAACACCAGCGCGGTTATCGCCAAAAATGGAAACTGATCCCAAGGGGAGAACAGACGTAGACGAAAGTGCTGGGTCATCAGTGGATAGTGCCACAACTATGCAAAACAAAAGCTCTAAAACTGGTAACGGCCATCAATATCGCCACATTAGTGACAAATTGATTGCCGGAGCCGAGCGGTTCCACCTTCGGCCAAGATCATCTGTAACATCTGTATAGCTGGCGTGAGTATACCTCAGCTCTGCCAAAAAATTATTTGTCAGCGGGTAACCCGCCCCCAGCGCAAAATAAAGAGCCGTCTTTTTGTCGCGTGCCACATCATCTCCCATCCAATCAAAGGAGGATAAGCCCAAACCAGCAATTCCGTAAAAGCCATTAAATTTGGTTATCAAATTGTAGTCCACACCAAGTTTGATGTCACTCAGAGTAGCAGAGCTTTTTAGTGGATTTGTATTATTCCCTTCAAAATTGCGCTTGTAAAATGTCATGTCAAACCGCGGCACAAATACATGTCTGGGATGAAAGTTCCAGATGGCATTCACCCCAAAACCAAAAGCCGGACGGTGATTCAGAAATTCACTCTGACCAGCATCTCCAACAGGAAAAGCTAGCGTCCCCTGCGCTCCAAACCTGACCTCTTGCCCCTGTAACATAGAAGCAGATAAAAAGATGATAGTGGCTACAGTTTTTTTCATTTTGCCATCCTTTTTAGCGCAACTCCACCGCGCAAACATTTACCTATCAGAATATGGTATTGCCGGGACAATTGCAAACTTTTGAAATCCATGAACAGAGGTCAGCAGATAGATACTGTATCAACACCTACTCTACTGCGCAACCAATTTGCCCACTTCGATAGTTATGGGAATCGGATTTCCTGTTTCCGGTAACACCTGACATCCAGTTGTGCCAAGGGTTATGGACGTACCCTGAGTGATTCCGGGCTGAAGTTGTAATGCCACACGAGCTAGTGCACCATCCAGAGGTCGGGCATTGCCCTGCCCCTTTTGGGCAAGGGAAACCACCAGTGTGTTGCCGTCCGCAACTGACTTAAACAACTGGGGTGCGCTTCCGAGTATAAAGACTGTACCATTTTGGGCAATTTCAGTTTCTGATGGGTTTACCTTCACAAAGCTGGCCTTGGAGCTTTCTGTTTGCAGTCCAAAATTTACTCCTCGCAATTTTGTGGAGGCGTGGCCATGTAGCTCTAGTATCAGAGTAGCCGAAGGAGACCCACTTGTCGCCATAAACCTGTAGCCGGAGCCAGTAGGGTTTGTATATACAAGAAAGGAATGATTAATTTATCCATAGATTTTTTTTTCAACCAAGTCGCCAAAGCCAATGCGCCTCAATCAGAAACTATTCGGGTACTACTCCGCAATAAAATGTGCATAATAGCTCTAAATAATACAGCATTTATGACATTATGAAACACTTTATGTAAAAAGTTGCATTGCCGAGCTGGCGTTTTCCCTACAGTGGGCATGCTTTAGATTGCATATTAATGTTTTATGTTGCAAAACAACAAGTCGCCTGATGTAAACATTTACATAAGAAAATGGAAATCAAACCAAAATATTGCAACGATTTGAAAAATTTGGCATACTTTCCGAGATGTAATTGTTTACATAAAAAGTTTCATTGAGAGTTTAGCGACCACAAGATAGGAATACCAAGCCTGCGACAGCGTTACAAACCCTTGCTTCTTTAGGAGTATCCTGATGTTCAAACTTGCAAACAAACTTAAGGCTTTTGCCCTATTGGTGACTCTATGTAGTTGCCTATCTGCCCAAGACATCAAAGTCGCCGTGGTCCAACCGGGGGGTAGCGAAGGGCTTTTGGAGGAAAGGAATCTGGTCAGAGACCAGCTGGCAACTGCCATCACAGGCACAAAAGGCTTTCAATTATTTGACAGAGTCAATACAGACAAAATAATGATTGAGCACTTTGACGTACGCACTACTGGCCTCTTTGGTCCCAATGAAGCCAGGGCTTTAGGGTCATTTAAGGGAGTGGATTATCTGATTTTTTCGGAATTATCCATGCTACAGGATGGTGCTATCAGGATTGTAATCCAAGGTGTCAATGTAGAAACCGCTCATATAGCTGGCTCAGAAAACAGGTTAGTATCTAACCCAACATCCGAATTGATAATGTATGCAACCCGAGATCTGATGAGTGGACTGCTGAAAAAGTTGATTGAAAATGCTCCAGGGACGGTTGTACCTCCTGGCCAAGTCCATCCACTATTGGTTGGCCTGGACAATGAAATCAGACGGCTCTTGATCAACAATCGGTCAAACCCCAAGTGGAACTCAAATAAAACTAGCTACGAACTGGAAGTTGACCTCCTGGAAGTTAATGTCGAGGAAAACAGACAATACAGAACTTCAAGGGTGACGGGCAGGATCACCTTCATTGTTACAGACGCTACCGGGAAAAGTGCAACAGCAGAACTAGATCTTGTTGCTTTCACCGAAATGGGCAAAGAACTGGTTCAAAAGAAAATCAGAGAGCAGGTGCAACCAAAAATAAACAACATTATAAAAGACCTGCTCGACGGTTTGATGTAAATCCAATGAAAACAAATGTATCCAATAAGGATAAAACATGAAAACAATCACAAAGATTACTGTCTTATTCGTAATTCCCGCTATGGTATTGCTATTGGGCTGTAAATCAAAACCAAATGTAGCTCCATCCACCGAAACTGCTCAACAGCCTCCTGTTAGCCAAAACGTCTTTTTGGGCAACTGGGTGGGCACAGACAAGAGCGGTGCCACTTACAACCTAAGGTTTTCCCCCGACTTACGGTGGGAATCTTACATTGAAGAGGGCGGAGCATCCAGACCTCATTACAGAGGCACGTACGAGCCACAAGGCTCACAGGTGAGGATCAGAATCACCGAAGAAGCAGACCTAATAACTATGGGCTGGATACCAGAAAAGGGCAACGCCCCAACCAATATCACAGGCAGGTTCCAAGGTAACGTTCTCAAGGTTGGTAGCATTCTCACAGATGCAGAACTGCGAAGACGTTAGTTTTATCTGCCATCAATTTCTCATAACGGAGCACACCAATTATGCGCACACCCTTTACTTTCATAAAAGCGATAGCATTGGTATTCGCTTGCCTTTTCTGCGGGTCATTGGTTGCCCAGGGGAAGAAGGCTGTGGCAGTTCTAGAGCCTGCGGGCAACGCCACAGTATCAAACATTAATAAAGCTTCCGCCAGAGGCACCCTGGAAGATTTTCTCTCCCGTAGCAGAGATTACAAAGTCGTCGACAGGGCTAACACCGACAAGGTGTTTCAGGAATTGGGTTTTCAGAGGACAAGCGGAATGGTCTCTGACGATGACGTAAAAAAAATTGGAAAGATGGTTGGGGCCGATTCTGTTTGTGTATCCGAAATCCTAAAAGAAGGTGGCGAGGCAAACGTGACTGTTTCCCTCATACATGTAGAGACCGGTCAAAAGGACACTCGTAGCGGTTTTATCGAAGATGACAGCAGTAGGGCGATCAATGACCTGATCGTCAACCTTGCATCCAGACTTACCGACGTGGCGACACCTGGTGGGATGCTTGGTAGCAGGCAACCCGCTTCGGCAACACCAGCCTCCACTCCAGCGGCCCCCGCGCCGCAGTCTGTCGGTTTACAAGACCCCAGGATAGCAGTGATCATACCGGAGTTTCATATCACGGCCCGCATCCCTGATCCTGCAGGCGAGACTGCCGTTATTAGAAAATTCCTAGAAGCGGGATATACCAGAATGGTAGATCCCAATTCGGTTAAATCCATTAGAGAGAGCGATAAAGTCAAAGCGTTGATGAGTGGTGACATTGAAGTTGCCAAGGCCCTATCAGTGCAACTCGGAGTTGACTATATTGTAGTAGGGGAAGCATTCAGCGAGGCCGTTGGTCGTGTCGCCGGCAACATGTTTTCATGCCGAGCACGGGTAGAGGCAAGGCTCATCCGTACCGATACCGCGCAAATAATAGCCACCCACGGCTTCCACGCTGGCGGTGCTGATTTGGTTGAATTTAATTCCGCAAAGGTAGCCCTCACCAGAGCCGGGGAGCTAATGGGCGACTACATGGTTCAACAGCTAAGGAACAGAGGCGGTAGTTCAAAAACCGAGATCAACCTCACGGTAGCTGGCGTAACCAGCTTTGCCAAATTGAGGGAGCTGGAACAAGCTCTAAAAGGCATTAAGGAAATTAATGCTGTCTATATACGCGAGAACGCCATGGGCGTGGCTCGCATCGACCTAGACGCTTCAGTCACAGCTCAGGCATTGGCATCGATCATCGAAGCAATTAGATCTCCTAGGTTACAGATAACTGAAACCTCTGGTAGTGCAATTAAAGTGAGTTTGCGTTAGAGTCTTGCAAATAACCTTAACCACCTAATTCCATGAAAGGAAAGAAGATGAATCTCAACCTCAGACACTTGCTCAGTCTAAAACTGGCAGTACTATCACTCGCCGTTTTTGGCTTTTCGGCATTGATGGATGCACAAGAGCAGACAAAACCACGTGTTGGTGTAGTAGCGTTTGATAATAGCTCACAAATCAAAGATGCGTCATTTGGTCGTGGCCTAGTAGATGCACTCTCTGCGGCATTGCATCGTTGGGGTAAATACCAAGTCGTGGAGCGCACTCAGTTAGCGGCATTGCTGGGCGAAGCAAAGTTAGGTATGGAAGGTATTACTGAAGCAGGTGCTATTGAACTGGGCAAATTAGCCAGCCTTGATGCTGTTGTAGTAGGCAATATTATCGGGGTTGAAGAATCTCAAGAGAGGAAGTCGAGAGATATTGAAGAATGGAATAAGGATACCAAAACCTTTAGAAAAGTTGGCACAAAGGTGTGGTGGGAGAGTAATACCAACGTCTCGTTAAGCTTCAAAATGATTAATGTTCAAACGGGCGAACTCATGCTCTCCGAACAACTTTCAGGTCGAGAAAACACTAATGAGAAAAATTCCCCTGAGACTCAGCAACGCGACATCGGAAACTATACGAGAATTGGCGTTTATACTAGGTTAGCAAGTCAAGCATTAAATGGTTATGTTGCCCGTGCTATTGATGCTGCAACTATGGGTATAGAAGGGAGTTTAGCCCACATCAGTACAAATCAAAAGAAATTAACGGCCGTTATTGATATTGGAAGTAGAGCTGGAGTCAGAGTAGGGCATCGCTTTAGGATAATAAGAGAAGATGATCCTATTTATAACCGTGCGGGTGAGAAGGTGGGAGTAAATGAAACAATAGTGGCTTATTTCGAGGTTCAATTTGTTACCCCTGAAACTGCCACGGGCAGGATAGTAAGTAGGAAAAAAGAATTGGTGCCAAATGCAAAGGGTAAGATGAAAAACGTAGAAGTCGAACTACAACCGGGATTCACAGTAAGACGCGTACCTCCTTCTGAAGGAGTAGGATTTTTTGGACGATAGCTGGCATTGTAACAATTTTGTTTGGAATTAGGTTTCCACTTTTGATGAAAGGAGTAAACATGAATCATCGTACAACCAAAA
>Ga0082212_10005388_pt1 | contig 17442 bp, 15 predicted proteins | sample TergutNt197P3_FD_71548 | JGI IMG/M metagenome (GOLD analysis project Ga0082212, IMG submission 71548) | Neocapritermes taracua P3 segment gut microbial communities from Petit-Saut dam, French Guiana - Nt197 P3 | ecosystem: Host-associated > Arthropoda: Insects > Digestive system > Gut ... | reverse complement strand
TGCGCTCCGGTCCCCAGCATCTGCTTCATGCTGACGTAAGGCAGAGAGATACTCCTTGGGGTTGGGTTACTCTTCTCCGCGGCCGGGCCGTTCCCGGCGGTTTCCCGCCGGCACCCCGGGCGACCGTGAACCCGCATGGCGGGCCTGCCGGAGAAGATGGATTCATTAAGAAGGAAGCCTTATATGCGCTTTTGATTTTTTTGGCAAGCTGATCGGGAAGCCGATCCGGCAGCTCCTCTTGACCTCGCCCAATCAAGCGTGTAAAGGCAGATAACTCACGTTTACGGCGGATGTAGCTCAATTGGCAGAGCACCAGATTGTGGCTCTGGGGGTTGTGGGTTCAAGCCCCATCATTCGCCCCAACAACAACGCCCCGTGCCGCCCCTGTCCTCCCAGGGCAGAGGATCGGCGCGGGGCTTTTTGAACTAGGCTTATGCAGGCAAGCATCCGCAATTTTTGCATCATCGCGCACATTGACCACGGCAAGTCCACCCTGGCGGACCGCATCCTGGATTTGACCGGCCTGGTCTCCGCGCGCAGCAAGCGTGATCAGTACCTGGATCGCATGGATCTGGAGCGGGAGCGCGGCATCACCATCAAGGCGCAGACCGTGCGCATTCCTTACCGGGCCAGGGACGGCCGGGAATATATCCTCAATCTTATTGACACTCCGGGGCATGTGGACTTCAATTACGAGGTCTCCCGATCGCTGGCGGCCTGCGACGGCGCCTTGCTGGTGGTGGACGCCACCCAGGGAGTGGAGGCGCAGACCCTGGCCAATGTTTACCTGGCCCTGGACTACAACCACGAGATCATCCCGGTGCTTAACAAGATCGATCTGCCCAGCGCGGACGTGAGCCGGGTGAAGCTGGAGATCGAGGAGACCATCGGCCTGGACTGCGCTGAAGCCCTGGAGGTGAGCGCCAAGACCGGCCTGGGGGTGGAAGAGGCCCTGGAGGAGGTGATCCGCCGTCTGCCGCCGCCCGGAGGCGATCCCGAGGCCCCGCTCAAGGCCCTGATTTTTGATTCCTGGTATGATCCTTACCAGGGGGTGGTGGTGCTCTTCCGGGTGATGGAGGGGAGGCTGCGCAGGGGCGAGCGCATCCGCCTGTTTTCCACCGGGGTGGAGTACGAAGTGTTGCGCCTGGGCGCTTTTTCCCCGGAAGTGGTGGATATCGAGTCTTTTTCCGCCGGGGAAGTGGGCTTTTTATGCGCCAATATCAAACAGCTCGGCGACGCCCGGGTGGGGGACACCGTCACCCTGGCCTCCCGGCCAGCGGAATCGTCGGTTCCGGGCTTCAAAGAGGTCAAGCCCATGGTCTTCTGCGGGCTTTACCCCACGGACAACGACGCCTACGAGGAATTGAAGTCCGCCCTGGAAAAGCTCCAGCTCAACGATGCGGCGTTTTCTTTTGAGGCGGAGACATCTCAGGCCCTTGGCTTCGGCTTCCGTTGCGGTTTCCTGGGGCTTCTGCACATGGAGATCATCCAGGAGCGCCTGGAGCGCGAATTCCAGGTGGAACTCATTGCCACCGCCCCTTCGGTGGTTTACAAGGTGGAGAGCACCGACGGACGGACCCTCTGGGTGGATAACCCGGTTAAACTCCCAGATCCCGGGCGCATCGCCGCCTTTTACGAGCCGTTCATGCGCTTGGACGTGCATGTGCCCCATGAATATGTGGGCAATATCCTGAAACTGTGCGAGGAAAAGCGCGGCCGGCAGAAGGATCTGCGCTACTTGGCCGGCAGCCGGGTAATTGTAAGTTATGAAATGCCCTTTGCCGAGATTGTTTTTGATTTTTTTGACCGGCTGAAATCCTGTTCCAGGGGGTACGCCTCCATGGAATATGAGCTTATAGACTACCGGCCCGGAGATTTGGTGCGCCTGGATATCCTGATTAACGGCGATCCCGTGGACGCCCTGGCCGTGATCATTCACCGGGAAAAGGCCTATGCCCACGGCCGGGCTTTGGCCCTGAAGCTGAAGCGCACCATTCCCAAGCAGCTTTTTGAGGTGGTGATCCAGGCCGCCGTGGGCGGCAAGATAATCGCCAGGGAGCGCAACGCCCCGGTGGGCAAAAACGTGACGGCCAAGTGTTATGGCGGGGATATTACCCGCAAGCGCAAACTTTTGGAAAAACAAAAAGAAGGCAAGAAGCGCATGAAGCGCATGGGTAATGTGGAACTGCCCCAGGAGGCTTTTCTGGCGGCCTTGCGCGTGGGAGATGAATAATGACCAGAAAACCTGTCTGGCGTGAATACGGAGAAGCCCTGGTCCTGGCCTTTTGCCTGGCCATGCTGATTCGCTTTTTTGTGGTGCAGGCCTATCAGATCCCTTCCGGGTCCATGCTCAACACCCTGCTCATCGGCGACAAGATCCTGGTCAGCCGGTTGAGCTACAACGTCAAGATTCCTTTTACGGATCGGGTAATTTTCCGTCTGGGCGATCCGGCTGTCGGCGACATTATCGTGTTCACTTTTCCCGACCCCAACCCGGACAATGCCCGGATAGATTACATCAAGCGCGTCATCGGCCTGCCCGGAGACGTCATTGAGGCTAGGGACAACAAAATCTACCGCAACGGCGAGGCTCTGGACGAACCTTACGTCCGCCTTTCCGGATCGCTTTTATTCAGGTCTGGGGTCGTGCATCCGGGGGTTTTCGTCCGGGGCAACCCGCATAATTTCGCCCCCATAACCGTGCCCGAGGATCATTACTTTGCCCTTGGCGACAACCGTAACGATTCCCTGGATTCCCGCTTTTGGGGTTTTGTGCCGCGTGATTTCATCCAAGGCAAGGCTTGGCGCGTGTATTGGTCCTGGGGCGACAAGGCGGGCGACGCGGGCAGTTCCGGCTTCGCGGACTCCGGCCCTCGTTGGGGCAGGATCGGCAGCCTGGTGGAATAGGGCGGCGGGCAAACCAATAATAAAACATTGCCTCTGGCGGCAAATTTGTGTATGTTACATTGGCTTGCCGCAGAAGCGCGAGCGTGGGCATGAACGCCAAGCCTGAAATTATTGGGAAAAATCGTGAGCCAGACTGACAATCGCCCGGTAGTACTCATTGTTGACGATACCGCGGATAATATTACCCTGCTGACCTCCCTCCTGGGAGATCTTTACAAGAACAAGGTGGCCACCAACGGCGCCAAGGCCTTGCAAATCGCCACCAAAGAGCCTCCGGATCTCGTGCTCCTGGACATCATGATGCCCGGCATGGACGGTTATGCCGTGTGCAAGGAACTGAAAAGCAACCAGGTCACCCGTAACGTGCCGGTGATTTTTCTCACGGCCAAGTCCCAGGAGGAAGACGAGACCCAGGGTTTCGCCTTGGGCGCGGTGGACTATATCACCAAACCCATCAGTCCGCCGATTCTCATGGCCCGTGTGTCCACCCACCTGGCTTTGCATGAGGCCCGCAGCAAGCTGGCCCGGCATAACGAGGAGCTGGAGGCCCAGGTGGAAGTGCGCACCCGGCAACTGGCCGGCATGCAGGATTCGCTGATCACCGCCATGGCCGCCATGTCGGAAACCAGGGATAACGAAACCGGGCTGCACATAAGGCGCACGCAACTTTATCTGCACGCCTTGGCCGACCACCTCAAGGATCATCCCAAGTTCAAGGACATCCTGACCGAGCGCGTCATTACCATGATCTATAAATCGGCTCCCCTGCACGACATCGGCAAGGTGGGCGTGCCGGACCGGATCCTGCTCAAACCCGACCGTCTAACTCCGGAAGAGTTTGAGGAGATGAAAAAGCATACCATCTACGGGCGCGATACCATCGTGGCCGCGCAAAAAGAGTTGGAAACCCCGGAACTTTTTCTGGATATCGCCCGCGACATCGCTTACATGCACCATGAAAAATGGGACGGCAAGGGCTACCCGAGCCAGGTTTCCGGCGAGGCTATCCCTCTGGCGGCCCGCATGATGGCTATCGCCGATGTCTATGACGCCCTGATCTCCAAGCGGGTTTATAAAGAATCCATGTCGCACGAAAAGGCCGCCGCCATCATCGTCGAGGGCCGGGGCAGCCACTTTGATCCGGATATTGTGGATACATTCCTGCGCATCTCCGACCTCTTCGATAGCATCGCCAAAGCTTACAGCGACCACGCCATCGTTGAGTGACAAATCTTTTCCCGCCTCCGGCCGCTCCGCCGGGCTTTACCTGCGTCTGCCACGTTCCCGGGTCCGTCTCTTCCGTTACCTGCTGGAAGCCAGGGATAACCTGGCCTGTATTTCCGTGATTGACCGCGAGGCCTGCGTCCTGAGACTGTTTTGCGCTTCGGAGCAATATCCCGCGTTGCTTGAATGTCTGGAAGAAATAGGTATCGGCGAGATTTGTTTTGAAGGCGGCTATAGCCAAAGCCATTTCAGCAGGACGTAAGCCGGCAGCACCAGGACAATGCTGTCCAGGCGGTCCAGGATCCCGCCGTGTCCGGGTAGGAGACGGCTGGAGTCCTTCACCCCGGCCTCCCGCTTGAGCGCGGATTCGAAAAAATCTCCGAACTGGGCCAGCAGACTGAAGAGAACCCCGGCCAAAAACCATTGCCAGGGCGCAATGCCGGCCAGTTCCGGCGGCAGTGGCGCAAGGCTCCCGTACAGGGCCACGGCCGCGGCGTTCAACAGCAAACCTCCGGCAAAGCCTTCCCAGCTTTTGTGGGGACTGATCGTGGGGCAGATTTTATGTCTGCCCAGGAGGCTGCCCGCGTAATAGGCCCCTATATCCGAAGCTACCGCGGCCAACAGCGCCAGGATTTGTTCGGCCATGCTCAAACCCAGGGCGAACTGCAAGGACAGGGGGATATACATGATGCCGAAGAGCAGGGGGAGTTCCTCTTTCAGGGTTCCGCCTTTTCCTTGTCCGTAATGGATGGTGAAACGCAGGGCCGCCAGGAGGCCCGTCAGTCCGAGCAGGGCCAGGAGGCCCCCCCAGCCCGAACAACCGCTTCCCAGGGTGATAATTCCCCCGCAGATCAGCCCGGCGGCCTTGCCGGCGGCGTTGTCCCGTCCGGGCCAGAACATTTGGTACAGTTCCCACAGCGCCAGGAGCGATACCCCGCACAGCAGGAGGCGCAGGGGCCATCCGCCGGCGGCCAGGCCGCCCAGCAGGATTGCCGCCAGGATCAGGGCGGTGAGGATTCTTGTTTTGTGGGCAGGGCCGAGCATGGTTCTTAGATGTTGCCGAAACGCCGGACGCGCCCGGAGTAACTGCGCAAGGCTTCCAGCAGGTGGTTTTTTTCAAAGTCCGGCCAGAGGGTTTCGGTGAAATGGTATTCGCTGTAAGCGCTCTGGAAGAGCAGGAAGTTGCTCACCCGGTATTCCCCGCTGGTCCTGATGATCAAATCCGGGTCCGGTTGCCCGGCGCTGTATAGGTTGGAAGAGAGAGCCTCCGGGGTCAGTTCTTCCGGCCTTCCGCCGTTCTCAAGGTATTTCCGGCAGGCCAGGATTATTTCCTCGCGGCCGGAATAATTCAGGGCCAGGTTGAGGCGCATGGATCCATTGTCCCTGGTTTTGTCCAGGACATGTTCCAAGGCCTTGCGGGCGGGCAGGGGCAGATCCGCGATCTCGCCGAAGAGGCCGAGGCGGATGTCATGTTTCTGCAGGGTGGATAATTCCCGGCCCAGAAAATCCGTGAGCAGACCGAAGAGCAGGGTGATTTCCGTCCGCGGGCGGCTCCAGTTTTCCCTGGAAAAACTGTACAGGGTAAGATGCCGGATCCCCAATTCGCGGGCGGCGGTGACCACCCGGCGGACAGCCTCGGCCCCGGCCCTGTGCCCCTCGCCGCGGGACAGCCCGCGTTGCTCGGCCCAGCGGCCGTTGCCGTCCATGATTATGCCGATATGGGCCGGTAAGGCCGCGGCCTTGTCCAGTTCCTGATTCAAAGAGGTCTACCGTGTAACATGCGAGGCAATGACCGCGCGCTGGATCTGGTTGGTGCCCTCGAAGATCTGGAAAATTTTGGCGTCACGCAGGAGCTTTTCCACCGGGAAGTCGCGGCTGTAGCCGTATCCTCCCATGATCTGGATGGCGTCCAGGGCGTTCTGCACGGCGATATCGGCGGAGTAGCACTTGGCTATGGCCCCTTCCAGTCCGTAGGGCTGGTCCAGTTGGGCCAGGGTCAGGGCATGCGCGGCCATCTGCCTGGCGGTTTCCGTGCGGATGGCCATGTCGGCCAGCATGAACTGGATGGCCTGCAGGGAGGCGATGGGCTTGCCGAACTGCACACGGCTCTTGGCGTAGGCCACGGCTTCTTCCAGGGCTCGCTGGGCGATGCCCACGGCAAAGGGGCCTATGGCGCAACGGGCCAAATCCAGAGTCTTCATGGCCAGCTTGAAGCCGCCGCCTTCGCGTCCCACCAGATTGGAAGCCGGTATGCGCGCGTCCCGGAAGATCAATTCGCTGGTGTTGCTTAGGCGGATGCCCATTTTATTTTCTTCTTTGCCGCTGCTGAAGCCAGGAGTGTCTTTTTCCACAATGAAGCAAGTAAGGCCGCGTATGCCTCTGGAGGGATCGGTGGTGGCGAAAACGGTGTAGAGATCCGCGACTCCGCCGTTGGTAATGAAGCATTTGCTGCCGTTGAGGATATATTCGTCGCCCTTGCGGACGGCCGTGGTGCTTACCGAACCCGCGTCAGACCCGGCATTGGGCTCGGTCAGGCCAAAGGCGGCGAATTTGCCGTTCATGATCGCGTCCACGAAGAGCTTGTTCTGTTCCGGGCTGCCGCCAAGCAAGATGGGCTTATAACCCAGGGTGGAAGCGGCCATGCTTATGCCGAAACCGGAGTCAATGCGTCCGATTTCTTCATAGATAGCCGCCACGGTGAGGTAATTCACCCCTGGCCCGCCATACTGCTCCGGCATTTCCAGGTAGCTCAGCCCCAAATCCGCAGCCCGCTGGTAGAGGTCCAGGGGGAATTCTCCGTCGCGGTCACATTCCGCCACCCGTGGTTTCAGTTCTTTTTCCGCGAATTCCCTGGCCGTCCGCACCAGGAGTTTGCCTTCCTCGTCAAGAAAATAGCCGCTCATAAAGTTCTCCTTTTTTCAAAAAGGCACATCGTCCATGCCGCTGCCGGTGGAGGGGAAGCTGTCGGAAGCGCCGGAAGGGAAGGGCGATCCCAGGTCTTCAGCCGGTCCGTGGTGATGGCCGCGCCCGCTTCGTCCGCCATGGCGCTGTTCGCCGTATCCTTCGTCTTCCAGGCCGTCATGCCCGTGCTCTCCCGAGTCTCCCTTGCGGTCCAGGAAGCGCACCCGGATGGCCTTGACCTCGGTGGAATAGCGCTCCTGACCTTGCTGATCCTGCCACTTGCGGGTTTGCAGACTGCCTTCCACGCAGACGAGGCTCCCTTTGGACAGGAAATTTTTGCAGTTTTCCGCCTGGCGTTGGAAAACCACCACGGTATGCCATTCCGTGCGTTTCACCGGGGCGCCGCTTTCGCGATCCGTATAGGATTCGTCGGTGGCGACGCGCATTCTGGTCACCGGAGAACCGGAGGCGCTGTAGCGTATTTCCGGATCCGCTCCCAGTCTGCCGACCAAGATTACTTTATTGAACATGATGACCTCCAGATGGATTGGCCGCTCGCGTTACCGGCGGAATGCGTCCCGCGGCCTATTGCTGAAATATTTCCTCTGCCCCCCGCGTATCGTCATCGCCGCGTTGCCGTGGCGCCCCGGAGACGATGGTGGGTTCCGTGCCGGTGATGAAGGGCAGATTATAGGTGTTTTCCGACAGAGGCCCGGACAAAAAACCGTTTTGCGCGTCAATATTGAGGATTCTGATGCCAGGCGGGATGGGAAAATCCTCTTCCGGGTAGAACTTTTCCACTTCTTGCCGGTAGCTGGCGAAAATAGGCACAGCCACCCGGGAGCCGGTTTCAAATTTACCCATGGGCTTGGGCGTGTCATAGCCGGTGTAAACCGTGGTGACCAGGGAGGGCGAGAAGCCCACGAACCAAGCGTCACGCTCTTCGTTGGTGGTGCCGGTTTTGCCGCTGAAGATCCTGCTCAGGAATCTGGCCCGGCGGGCTGTGCCGTCCACGGTGATGTCCTTGAGGATACTGGCGATGAGAAAGGCGTTATGCGGGCTTACGGCATAGATTTTTTCCGGCATAAAGTTGACGATGTTCTGCCCCCAAATGTCGGTGATGCGCTGGATGAGGCGCGGCCGGCTGCGCTCTCCGCCGCCGGCGAAGGCGGTATAGACTTCGTTCAGGGTCAGGGGGGTGATGGCGTGGGAACCCAGGCTGATGGATAGATCCTGCTGGATATTGCCCTCAATGCCCAGGGAATGCGCCCGTTCGACAATCACCGAGGTCCCCAGGCGCTGGGCCACCTTGATGGTGCAGACATTGCGGGAGCGCACCAGGGCCGTGCGCAGCAGGGTGGGGCCGTAAAAGACGCCGCTGTAATTGGCCGGACGCCACAGGGTGGAGTTTTCCTCCAGGCTGCGCTCGCTGATGAACGGGGAATCATCAATGATGCTGGCGGCGGTGAAGCCGTTATCCAGGGCCGCTGAGTAAACCACGGGCTTGAAGGCCGAGCCCGGCTGGCGGATGGCCTGGGTGGCCCGGTTATATTGGTCGTGAACGCTGTATTCATAGCCGCCGACCAGGGCCACGATGTCGCCGCTGCCCACTTCTTCCGAAACCAGGGCCCCGTTTACCGCCGGGTATTGTTCCAGGCAGAGCTGGATGGGAGTATTGAAGGTGACTTTCCGTGAATCATAGGCCGGGATTCCGTTGGGGCCGGAGGAAACCGGCGCGCCCACCGGGTTAAGTTCGCCGTTTGCCCCTACCGCGGATACCCAGACCACATCGCCCACATTGAGGAACTGGTTAGGGGCGCGGACCTGGCCTGGTTCTTCCGGGGCCAAATCCGGGTTGGGCTTACGGCACCAGGTCGTCCATCGGGCATCAATGAAGCCTTTTAGCGAACCCAGACGGACTTCCGCGCCCTTGGGATCGACCTTGGTGACCAGAGCCTTTGTCCAGCCGGCGTTATCCAGGTCCTGGGGGACGAAGATGTTTTTTTCCAGGAAGTTTTCAAATTCATCTGGACGGAGGTGATCCAGCGGGCCGATCCAGCCGTGGCGTTTGCTGGTGTCCAAGAGTCCCTGGCGCAGAGCCAGTTCCGCCGCTCTTTGATGCGCCGGTTCCATGGAGGTATGGATATGCAGGCCGGAATTGTACAGGGCGTCGCGTCCGAAACGTTCCATGCGCAGGTCCAGGTCCAGGATGTTCTGTTCCTGGAAAAAGCTGATCAGGGTGCGCCGGACCTCTTCCAGGTACCAGGCTCCCAGTTTCCAGGAAGGATCCGGCATGCTCCTGTAGATCATGGGGAAGGCCAGGGCCGCGTCATGTTCTTCCTGGGTGATGAACTCTTCCACGACCATGCGGCGCAGCACATAGCGCTGCCGGTCCCTGGTGGCCTGGGGGTTGGTGAAGGGATTGGTGTTCGACGGCGCCTGGGGCAGGGCGGCCAGGACCGCGCACTCGGCCAGGTTCAGCTCGCCCACATGCTTGCCGAAGTAGGTGCGGGCCGCGGCCTCCACCCCGTAGGCGCTATGCCCGAAAAAAATTTGATTCAGGTAGATGTTCAGGATGTCGTCTTTGCTCAGGTAGCGTTCCAGCCGGTAGGCCAGGATGGCCTCCTTGAGCTTGCGGATGTAGCTGCGTTCGGAGGAGAGCAGCAGGCGTTTGACCAGCTGCTGGGTGATGGTGCTGCCGCCTCCGGTAATGGATCCGCTTATCAGATTCTGGATAAAGGCCCGGACAATGGCCTTGGGGTTTATGCCGTTGTGTTCGTAAAAACTGGCGTCTTCCGCGGCCAGAAAGGCCTTGGGAAGCATGGGGGGCATTTCCGAGAGGTGCGCCAGGAAACGCTTTTCATCATAAAAATAGCCCAGAATGCTGCCGTCGCGGGCGTAAACCGTGGTGGCCTGCGGCGGGCGGTAATCCGAAATTTGCGTGTAGCTCGGCAGATCGCGCGAGACCCAGAAGATCAGCCCCGCGCCGCCTACCGTTCCCAAGACGCCCAGGAGGAGCAGCAACAGGAAAAACACCAACAGAAAGCGTTTCATGGTTCTTTTTTTCTCCAGCCCTGCCCATATACCATAAGCGCAAAATCTTCAACCGGCAGCCGCTCACGCAAACCCCCAATCCCGGCTCAAGCGGGCGTGGAATTCCAGGATTTCGCTCCGGGTCACTCCGAAGAGGCGGAATAGGGGGGGCAGGCTGGAATTTTCCTTGATGGCCAGACAGGCCTGATCCTGAAAACAGTGAATTTGCCGGTCAATCACCCAGAAGGGAAAAAGCCGGCAGTACCAAGGACGGTTCTGGACCGGCAGACGGCAGCCGCCCTGGTCCAGGAAAGCGCAGGCCCCGGCCTCGTCCAGGGACACGGTGAGGTGTTTTCCCTGAGGAGGGAAGAGTTCCAGCGCCCTTTTGGATTGCCGGGGAAACAGCCGGTTCATGGTCTGGATGAAGCTTGGGGCATTGGCTTCGCGCCGGAGAAACTTCTCCGCGCCTTCGGGCAGACGCGAGGCTTCAGTCTCAGACACGGGGAAATAGACCATTTCCTGGAAGATGCCCGGAGAGCAGCAGGTTCTGCCTTGGCCGGCGCAGCGGAGGCAGATATAGTCCGGGGAGATCGCGTTCAATAGGATTTGATGTATTCGTCCAGGCTTTCGGCCGAACAGTTGCGGCTGACCCAGAAGGCCGAGGCCCAGACCATGACCGCGGTGGCCTGGGTGTCATCCAGGCGTTTCAGCTTGGCCTCCAGGCTGGTTTTGCTGGCGCCGTGCTTGGTGTGGATCAGGTTGACGTCGCAGGCGTCCAGAACGCGCAGCAGAAGATAGGAAAGGCGGGTATGATCCGGGGTGAGCTTGATCTCCCGGTGCGCATCCACGATGGTTTTCAGCTCTCCGGGGGTGAAGCTGCCGCGGATGGTATTGATGGATCGAAAAAAGGTGTCTACTGCCCAGGGCAGAATGAATTCCGCTCCGGCGCTTTTGGTTCTGAAATAGTCCTTCAGCCATTTTTCCTGGTCTGATGAAATGCGGGCGGCTACTTGTGGCATAATGACGGCTCTCCTGAGAGGGCATATTTCACTACGTTATTTTTCCCGCACATCCTAGGCCGGATGAAAGGAAAAAGTCAATAAAAATTCTAGACTTTCTGTCATTAAATAAAAATTATTTATTTAAAGTTCCCGCAAAATAAGCATCTATCAGCCAGAGTGGCATTTTTGCAGAATCGGGCGGCAGATTTTCTCAGTCCATGCCGGAAAAAAATATGGCTTTTTCTTGCTTTTTCTTGACAAAGTGCGGTATAGCCTTAAACTGCCGTAAATAAGGGTTGGCTAGGCTGAACGGTTTTCTTCGGCCTGTGCTGTTGTTGTTTTCCAAAAGATGTTCCTTAGTAGGAGGAATCTATGCTTAAACTTGCCCGCTTGTCACTCATGTTGCTCATCGTTGGCGCCGCATTGGCCATTTCGGGTTGCGGCATCTCGGTGGATGAACCGCTCCCCCCGGCGGCCTCCGTCGCGCCCAGCGCGCTTCCCGCCGCCATGTCGGACGCCGCCAAGGTTATTGAAGGTACAAACATTTACTTTGCCTTTGACCGTTACGATCTGAGCAGCTCGTCCCAGGCCGCCCTGAAGGTCAAGGCGGATCTGCTGAAGCGCTATCCGAGCCTGAGTTCCAAAATCGAAGGCTACTGCGATAACCGCGGCACGGAAAATTACAACCTGGCCTTGGGCGAACGCCGGGCCAAGGCCGTTTATGATTATTTGGTGATGCAGGGTGTTCAGCCCTCGCAGATTTCCTCGATCAGCTACGGGCAGATGTATCCGGCGGTGGCCGGCAATAGCGAGGCTGCCTGGAGCCAGAACCGGCGCGTCGAATTCAAGACCTCGGTCAAAAAATAGCTTTTCGGTTTACGCGCTTATGAAGAGCGGCCTGCGCCTGTCTGCTTTTTGGGTCATGCTGGTTTGCGTGACCGCGGGCGCAGGTTGCTCTTCTTCTTCCCATCCAGGGGAGGTGGGTTTTAAGCCGCCCTCCCCCCAGATCACCCCCAAGCCCTACCTGGCGTCGTCCTCTGGATCCATGTCCGGTTCCCTGCCTGAAGAAGCCGCGGCCGCGGCGGTTTTTTCCGGAGCCGCCTATGGCCTCAGAACCCCGGATTTGACCGGCTGGACAAGCCGGGATTTTCAGGATGCCGTGTCCGTCAATGCCGCGAAAATCTATTTTTACTTTGACAGCGCTCAACTGACCAATGAGGCCAAAGAGGTGCTGCGCCAGAAGGCCGTCAGAATCAGGTCCAATTCGCGTTTTTATGTGGTCATCGCCGGGCATGGGGACGAGAGAGGGAGCGATGCCTATAACTTGGCCCTGGGTGAGCGCCGGGCTCAAGCCGCCATGCGCTTCCTTGTCAGCCAGGGGGTGGCTCCAGCCAGTCTCGGCACGATCAGTTTCGGCAAAAGGCAGCCCGAGGTCCGGGGCTCCGACTCGGAAGCCATGAGCCTCAACCGGCGCGCTGAATTTTTTGTCAGCGAACGCCCGTAGGCGCGCGATTTTTTCCTGCCCCCTTTTTTCCTTTACCCATGCGCCTGTCCATTCAGAATATCAGCAAGGCCTTCGGCGGGCTGAATATTTTCAGCGATTTTTCCCTGGACATACCCTCTGGTCTGCGTCTTTGCATATGCGGCCCCAACGGATGCGGCAAATCAACCTTGCTGCGAATGCTGGCCGGCGCTGAAAGCCTGGATGCAGGTCGGGTCGTTTTGCCCAAGGCCTGCCGCCTGGGTTATGTGGAGCAGGAACTGGCCGGTAACCTGCTGGATTTGTCCCTGCTCTCCTTTGTGCTGGAAGCGCTGCCGGATTGGGGGGCGTTCTGGGAGGCCTGGGCCTGGGCGGTCCGGGATCAGGACGCGCCGGCCTTGGCCCGTCTGGGGATCCGCCAGAGCGAACTGGAACACCAATATGGCTACAACCCGGAACAGCGGGCCAGGGAAACCCTCTCCGGCCTGGGGTTTGCGGAAACTGAATTCAGTCTGCCCCTGCGGCATCTCTCCGGCGGCTGGCGCGAACGGGCCAAACTTGCCCGGGCGCTGACCGCCGGCGCGGATATCCTGCTTCTGGACGAACCCACCAACCACCTGGACTTGGATGCCGTGGAATGGCTGGAAGAGTTCATGCAGAATTACCGGGGCATCTTGGTCTTTGTGGCCCACGACCGTATTTTTATGGATAAGGTAGGCAGCCACCTCCTTTACCTGGGCGCGGGCAGGCCGATGTTCCGCAAGGGCAGCTTCAGCCATTTCATCGCCTTGCAGGAGGAATTTGAGTCACAGCGTGAGCGGGAGGCCAACCGTCTGCACGATGAAATTGAGAGGAAAATGGATTTTGTGCGCCGCTTCAAAGCCAAGGCCACCAAGGCCCGTCAGGCGGCCTCCAGGCAAAAGATGGCCAAGCGTCTGGAAAAAGAACTGGAAGGCCTGGCTCCCCCTCCCAAGCGGCGGGAACTGGATTTCACCTGGCCGGAAGCCTCCCCCAGCGATCGCACCGTGCTCTCCGCGGCGGATTTACGTTTTGTTTTCCCGGACGGACGGAGGCTTTGGGACAGCCTGAGCTTCAACCTGTACCGCGGGGAAAAGATCGCCCTGGTCGGCCCCAATGGCTGCGGCAAATCCACCCTGCTCAAACTCGCGGTTTCCCGCCTGGATAAGGAAAGCGGCAGTCTAATCCTGGGTCCGGCTGTGCGCCTGGGATATTTCAGCCAGCACCAGATGGATACCCTGCGTCCATCCGGTTCGGTGCTGGGAGAAATCCGCCGACTGTCCGACCCGCGCTCCAGCGAAGAAGAACTGATGAGCGTCCTGGGTCTTTTTCTCCTGGGCCGGAATTACTTTGAGCGCCAGGTGGGTTCCCTGTCCGGAGGAGAAAAAAGCCGTCTGCTCCTCTCTTGCCTGTTCCTGGCCCGCTGCAATTTCCTGGTTCTGGACGAACCCACCAACCACTTGGATCTGGAAAGCCGTGAAGCCTTGGCGGAAGCCCTGTCTGAGTTCCAGGGGAGCCTTTTGCTGGTTGCTCATGACCGCTACCTGCTGCAAAACGTGGCCACCAAGGTCTGGGAATTGACGCCTGGCGGTCTGGTTGAACACCAAGAGGGCTATGCCGGGTACAGCGCTGCGCGCAAGCGGTTGAAAACCCCGGAAGAACGCCCCGTGCCGTCCAGGGAAGAACAAAAACGCCTGAAACGCGAACAAGCCGTCCGCCGCCAGCAGCTCGGCAGAGAATTGAAACCCCTGCAACAGGCCTATGCCGCCGGGGAGAAAGAACTGGAAAGCGCCTTGGCCCGCCAGCAAGAAGTGGAACAGCTCCTGGCCAGGCCGGATATATATGCCGATCCCCGGCAGGCCGCGGAATTGCTCAAAGAATTTCACCATCTGCGCGGCCGGGCAGAAAATCTGTTGGAAAAACTGCACGGCCTGGAACGGCAACTGGCGGAAATGAGCTCCCGTGGAGCGCTTTGCGAAGAGACGTAGCCTCTTCGCGCCTCAACGGAATATTGAGTTCGGGGAGATCATGCCGCCGAGCGGGGTTTGTGGGGCAGCCTCAGATATTCATTTGCAGGCTGCCGCGGAAGGATTCCAGGCTGGCTATGCCTAGTTCATCCATGCGGGCGGCCAGTTCATCAGGCAGGCGGAAGATCAGGTCCGGCCCGGAAAAATTGGCGGTGCCGATCTGCACGGCCCAGGCTCCCACAAGGATGAATTCCAGGATATCCTCGGCGGTATTGATTCCGCCTATGCCGATGACCGGGATGGATACCGCCCTGGCGGCCTGCCAGACGCAACGAAGGGCCACCGGCTTGATGGCGGTCCCGGACAGGCCGCCGATGCCTTTGCCCAGGAGCGGCTTGCGGCTGCGCACATCCACGGCCAAGGCCGACAGGGTGTTGACGCAGGAGATCATGTCCGCGCCGCTGTCGGCGCAGGCCCTGGCAATTTCAGCGATATCGGTCACATTAGGGGTAAGCTTGACGATCACCGGCAGGGCGCCGGAGCGTTTCTTTACTGCCGCGGTCACCTGCCCCGCGCTTTTGGGGTCTTGACCGAAGAGAACCCCGCCGGCCTCTACGTTGGGACAGGAAATGTTCACTTCCAGGGCGGCCAGTTTGGGTTCAGCGCCCAGAATGCCGGCCAGCTCCGCGAATTCTTCCAGGTTATGGGCGTAAATATTGGCGATGATCCTTACGCCTTCGTCCGGCAGACAGGTGAGGCATTCGCTGATGAAACGCTCCACCCCGCAGTTTTGCAAGCCGATGGAATTGAGCAGACCGCATGGAGTTTCCGCCACCCGTGGCAGGGGATTGCCCGGCATGGGCCGCAGGGAGATGCCCTTGGTCACAAAAGCCCCCAGCCGGGCTAAATCGCCGTAGGGCATGTATTCAACGCCGTAGCCGAAGGTTCCGGAAGCGGCCAGCACGGGGTTGCGCAGTTCCAGACGCCCCCCGGCCCAAGGCAGGGCTATTGCCAGTTTGTCCTGGACATTGTCCATGTGCTTTCCTCCATGGATCCGTTCAGCCCAAATCCACGGTATCCGCCCAGAATACCGGCCCGCACGTGCACACGGGCACAGGCAACCCCTGCCGGAAAACCGGCGGGAGCGGGCGATCCGCGTTCCCTCCTTCCGCAAGGGGTTTGACCACGCAGGCCTGGCAGGCCCCTATGCCGCAGGCCATGCGGTTTTCCAGGGAGATCTGGATGGAGGCCCCGTATTTTTTGCCCATATCGCGAACGGCCCGCAGAAAGGGCGTGGGGCCGCAGACCAGAACCAGCCCATTCCGGCGGGCGTTATCCTGGATGGCCTCGTCCACGGCCTGCAAAAAAATCCGTAAGTCCTCGGGTTTTTGCTCGTGGTAGCTTTTTAGCCGGCCCAAGCCGCGTAGGCGCTCAAAGGGGTAAGAATCCAAGGCCGGGCGGTGTCCGAAGAGCAGGCTCAGGTCCTGGGGTTTGGGGTGCTTTTGGACATAGCCCAGGAAAGGGGCGAGTCCCATGCCCCCGGCCAGCATCAGCGTGGGCCGGTCCGCCTCCATGGCGAAAAAGCTGCCCAGCGGCCCCAGCACCCGCACTATATCGCCGGTCCGCAACATGCTCAATTTGGCCGTGCCTTTGCCCATGACCTGGAAAAACAGGCCTAACTCCTCTTTATTCACCTCGCATATGGAAAAGGGGCGGGGCAAGGGCAGGTCGCTTTCCCAGGCGGCGGGCCTGACCATGACAAACTGTCCGGGGCGCCATTCCTCCTCGGTCCATCCCGGGGCTTTCAACCGCAACAGAAAAAATTTAGGAGCTTGCCCATCGCCCAAGGGGGCCGCTTCCAGCACGGAGCAGTCAGTGATGGTCAACATGTGGCGAGTCGTCAACTTCTCAGCATTTCGCACATCTCGCTGAGACGTTCTAGCATGGAGTCGGCCACCAGGGTCAGGCTCGTGCCTTTGAGTCCCAGGCTGTTCCAGACTGTCGGGTCAATGGTGGGGATAACGCAGTCTTCGTTGTCGTCGGCCGCGGCCCTAGCCACCACATCGGCCAGGTGCACCACCGCCGCTTCGGGGTGGCGAACCGGGTCTTCCACCTGGTGGTGGTGGAGTATGGCCATGATCAGGTTCAAGGGCATGTTCCAGCGGTGCATGAGCATGCCGCCAAGGCGGGCATGGTTGAAGCCAAGAAGTTCTTGTTCCGCCTGGTAACGGGGCTTGGTGGAGTTGCGGACGGCCTGGTTCATGGCGATAAAGGTTTTTGGAGCGGCATAGGCCAAGGCCAGTAGGCCACAGTCGTGCAATAATCCGGCTACGAAGAGGCGTTCCGGCTCATCACGTTTTAGCAGTTTCCAAAGGCTTTGGGCGGCCAGGGCCGTCCCGACGCTGTGCCGCCAGAAGATGTCCAGATTAATGGTTTTGGGCGGAATTTGGTTGGTCAGGGAGTGGATCATGCTGCCCATGGCCATGGTTTTGAACTGTTCAATACCCAGAAGGGCGATGGCCCTGGTGACCGTATCAACTTTATTGGAAAAGCCGAAGAAGGGGCTGTTGACCAATTTGAGCAGCCAGGCGGTCAGGCTGGGATCTTTGCTTACCACGGCGCCCACGTCAGAGGCTGAAACGAAACGCTTGGCGGTGACTTCTTGCAGTTCTCCAAGCACCGCGGGCAGGGGAGGCATGTGCACTTCCATCTGCACAATGCTGATGGGATCCAGGGGAATGATATTTTCCGGGATCTCGGATTGTCCGGGCTTGCGCGTGGTGGAACCGTCGGAGGGAAGTTTTTCCAGCGCATAATTGAACAGGGCCGCGGTGCCGGGGTTGTTCAAATCAGTATTCGCGAAGCGCTTGCGCAGGACCTCCAGGTCTTTGGCATCGGGCAATCCGGGTTT
>Ga0082212_10005387_pt1 | contig 17444 bp, 11 predicted proteins | sample TergutNt197P3_FD_71548 | JGI IMG/M metagenome (GOLD analysis project Ga0082212, IMG submission 71548) | Neocapritermes taracua P3 segment gut microbial communities from Petit-Saut dam, French Guiana - Nt197 P3 | ecosystem: Host-associated > Arthropoda: Insects > Digestive system > Gut ... | reverse complement strand
TGTTGATAAAACTGTTGTTTGGTTTGAGTACAAACATATCTGATACATCTGCTTCATCTGTTGATCATTTCTCCTTCGTGGTTCTTCGTGACACCGCATATTGCGCTGGTGGCACTGGTGGTGAGTGAATCACTCATTCACTTGACAATTTGAAGTCATGATTTTTGTACTGTTCCTTATCACCTTCGGAGTTGGGATTATTGCCGTTATGAGAACCATAATCGATCTTGCCGCTTGGCCGAGCAAAGAGCATTTTTCAAAGCGGAGCATTCATTGTGCTAATGAATCAAACCCTTGTTCGCAGAACAATTGATTTGCGGCGGGGATGCTGAAATCGCGCCAGTTGGTATCCGAAGTATCCTGATCGCGGGGGATGGCTCCGCATTCGACGACGACCGTATTGGCTCCGGCTTTCAACGCCAACGGAAGCGGCGGATGAATGCAAATCGCGTCAACTTCGGGTCCGTAAATAAGCCGGGTCATGGCAATGACGCGCGTTTGCCGTTCTTCGGAAACCTGCCCCAATTCGTAAAGCGGCGTTTCAGGAATCGGAACCCTTGCCATGACACCGCCCAATTTGATGTCGTAAGGCTTCAAACGAAACGCGGCATCGACAATCTCCTCATCCGTGTGTTCCGGACCGAGCGGCTCGACGAGCGCAGCCATTTTCAGACCGGCTTGTTGCATCGCCTCAAGCGTCGCAATCCGATCCTCAACCGAAAGCCCCGTATCGCAACCTTCACGCAACCGAATCGTATGATAAGCGACTTCGACTCCGGCATCTTTTAATCGCCGTGCCTCTTCCAAACCAAACTCACCGGTATTGACGACGATTCCTATTTCCGGCGGCGTTATCTTGCGAATTTCCCTGACCAAAGTGCATAATTTTTCAATACCGTAATCCTGCGTCGTGCGGAGCGTGATCCAATCGGGTTGCAACGGAATCATTTGGCGGACGTGGTTAAGAACCTCGTCAATGGTGAGTTCATGCGGTTCGTTATACACGCCCCATTCGGCACCCAGTGAACAGAATTTGCAATTCCGCGAACAGGGTGCGGAATCAACGCCGATGGCCGTCCAAATCCGTCCGCGATTTTTCCAATAGGCTCGCGTTCGTCTGTCCGCTTCGGCATAAACCCGCTCAAGTAATTCTCCGTGCAAATCCTTATGCAGGACAAGAATCGCTTCCTCACGATTCAGCAGTTCACCGGATTCACAACGTTGGATGAGATGTTCAAACATGGTATTGACTGGTTTGATAGTATTTAGGGGAATTATTTCTTTTTACTCTCAATGACTCTTTATTTAACAGGCAACGATTCTCTCAGGCACAACACTAAATTTTCTTAACCAATACCCGTTTAAAACATATTTTACCGTTTACTGGCGGGTCATATTGCTTATCCTGCACAATTTTATATCCTTTCTCCAATAGACCGTTTAATATCGGTCGTGTTGATACCGCAAATGTCTTTTTATAATCGCTGGGAATATAACAATTATTCACTAATAATATATTTGAATCGTCATATTGTTTATACTTTTCCGGGATTTCTTGTAACGGCATGATCTTTAATTGTTTATATTTTGGCCTGTTTTTGATGGCAATATTGGTAAACCAATAGCCGGCCGCTCTGGCAAGTTCTCGTTGAGGCGTGAGAAACCAATCGACTTCATAATATCCCGGCCATACTTTATTATCCATAAAATAGGGGATATATGCCGTTGATATGGTGCTTACGATATTCGAGATAATCAAAAATTTCTTACCGCTTTCAATGATTGTTCTCCAATAATCGATTGCTCTTGAAAAAGGAGGATTGGTACACACAATGTCGGCCTCTTCATGCAGTATTTTCAAGGACAAAGGGTGATCAAAACTTCCCGTATAACCTTCCGTATGTTCTTTCAATTCCCTGAAACCGTCTTTGATAAAAACATATCCTTGAGTCTTCTGATGAAATAAATCAACCACACCACTGTGATGAGTGCATATCAGTTTTTTTAACGCAAGTGCTTTGAAATTCCTCAAAAAATATAACGCAAACGCTGACATATTTTTATCATTGTCATCAACAACGTCATCGCAGTTGCAAAATACCGTTTTATTCTCCCATGTTTTTTTATCATACATGGATAATTCTTTTTCAACGTCTTCATATCGGGTATAAAATTCATCATTGTCTATTCTTTTGGCTTTATGCAATATTTCAATTTTTGAAATACCTCTTTCCTCAAGAGACGGAGCGGTCTTTTTGAGGTACTGATTCTCCCGCTCTGAATAAGTTTTTGACACGGAGAGACCTTATACTTTCTTAACCAAGACCCTTCCAAAACATTTTTTGCCATCTATGTAGGGAAAATACTGGTTGTCTTTAACAATTTCATACCCTTTTTCCAGCAAGCCATTCAAAATCGGGCGGGCGGATATGGCAAATGGTTTCTTATAATCGCTTGGAATATAGCAATGATCTACAACTAACGTTTTTGAATCATCATACTTTTTATATTTTTCCGGTATCTCTTTTAATGGAACAATTTTAAGATGTTTATATTTTGGTCTGTTTTTTATGGGAACATTTGTGTACCAATGTCCTTGAGCATTTGTAAATTCTCTTCTTGGATTGAGATAGGTATCGACACGGTTATACCCAGCCCATGCTTTACCCTCTTTGAAATACGGAATAAAAGCAGGAGTTACGGCATTCAATACATTGGAAATAATGATGAAACGCTTGCCGCTCTCAATCATTATTCTCCAAAAATCGATTGCTCTTGAAAAAGGAGGATTCGTACACACAATGTCAGTATCCTCATGAAGTATTTTCAAAGACAAAGGATCGTCAAAACTACCCGTGTAATTTTTTGGATATTCCTTTTTCTTGTCGATTTCATTGAACCCATACTTTGTAAAAATATATCCTTTCGGTCCCTGATTAAATAAGTCAACTTTCCCTGCATAATGCGTACATATCAGTTTTTTTAATCCTAAAACTGTAAAATTTCGCAAAAAATACAATGCGAACGCAGACGTGTTTTTGTCAACGGAATTCACGGCATCATCACAATTACAGAATACAACTTTGTTTTTCCATAAAGATTTGCGATACATGTTCAATTCTTTTTCAACATCTTCATACCTTGTATAAAACTCGTCGTTCTCGGTTCTCTGTGCTTTCTGAAGCAATTGTTTTTGCGTAATACCCCTTTCCTCAAGTGTCGGAGTTGTCTTTTTTATAATCTTGACGATTTGTTTTTTCTCTTCTTGTTTGATAAAAATTTCTTTCACAAACGACTTGTGTGATTTGATAAAATGAACGTAATCTTCAAACAACGCAGGGTTATAAAAATAGATTTCCTTGCTTTTCTCTTCTCGAAGACGACTGAATTCTTCTTTGATGTCTTTTTCGACGCGTGCCATACTTTTAACCTGGCAAGTGTAGAGATAAGTATAGACATTTTCCTTGGATTTACCGGTCATGCTGTTATATTCTTTCAGCCGCCGATCAAGGTCATTCGTTTTGCCGATCTTGCACACGTTTGTCTCTTTTGACGCTTGCACGATATAAATGTACTGATTTTCCCGCTCTGCTTGATTTTTAGCCATGATACCTCCACTTTCGTTAAAAAACATACCCCATGATAACAAAATCCGTTCCGTGAGTGAAGTGGCCGGGTTAGACAACGATGCAAGGTCATGGAAATGTCATCTCAATGGCGTTGTATGGCATCGATAATATTCTTTCAACGAAACACGGGTTCCATCGGCTCGGATGACTCTGTCGAATCCAGCCTCATACAGCATACGGGCAAGATCATCGACCGTCAAGCCGCGTTTGCCGGATGTTTCCACGGCTTCGTCACGGGGATTCGCGCCGGATTCCGCACAGGCGTTGTTTGCGCCGGAGGTCAATCCGATCAAACTCGGTTCGTGGGAGCCAATGATTTTAATTTCAGGATTCGCAACTGCAACCAGTGAAACGACAGCAAGGATTTGTGCAAGGCGGAGGAGCGTAATCTGACCGCGGTCTGCAATCGGACTGTTGGGCAGGTAAACCCGTCGCATGGCACTCATAAATCGTGGTTTCAAGCTGAGGCCAAATAAAATGTGATCGGCCAGTTCTTCCGGCGTGTGTTCCGGCCCGATCGGTTCACAGCAAAATCCCCAAAGCAAACCGGCTTCCTGAATGTTCCGAATGCTTTGAATCCGCTCGTCGCGGTCGAGTTTGGTGTCAATGCCCTCGCGAAGTCGCACCGATTGGTAAGCCCCGTCCAGCCCTTCGCTCTTGAGGCGTTTGGCTTCTTCCAGCGACAGATCGCCGATGTTTGAGGAAATCATAACGGACTTGGGAAGGCTCTCCCGAACAGCGTGAAGGATCACAACGAAACGCTCCAAGTCGAAATCATGCATGGACATCAGCCAAAGGTTTCCAAGCAGGCCGTTGCTCGCAAACGCACGGGCATGTGCGACAACCTCCTCGACGGACATTTCCGTGACGGGAAAGGTCGAATGCCCTGCCGCAAAGACGCAGAAAACGCAATCTCCGCGACACGGTGCGGTTGAGTAACCGATTTGCCCGGAAAGGAAAGCGTGATTGTCCAACCGCTTTCGGCTGAGGTGGTTGGAAACGGCTCTGAGTTGAGCCGCTTCGAGTGAAAACTCGGAATACCGGAGAAGCTGAACCATTTCGTCGCGGGTTGGTGCTTGTCCGTTCAATGCACGGTTGAGAATATTTTGGAGTTGCATATTTCACATGAATTGTTTATTGAGTGTTAAAAACTAACCGCTTCGCCGCCGTTGCGTGTTGCCAATGCCCGCCAAGTGTCGGCGGAAACCGTGTCGGAAAAGAAATGCACTGAACCGTCGCCCATGAGTGTGTTGACTCCGCCGCGATGCAAACTTCGAGCGGCCATGAGACCGGTCGATTGACGGTTTTGCTTGCGGTCATTCAAATGCACGTCGAAAAGCCGTGCGTTTGGCGTGAGATAATGATTATACAGCGTACTCCGAAAATACGCGCCGTTCCAGCAGTATCCGCGAGCCCATACTTTTTGATCCAATGGAAAATCCTGATGGTTATCCTCGGTGATGTCCGTGAATTGTTCGTAATCCGAAAGGAAGTGAAATCTCGGGTCCGCCGTGTCTTTCGTCGCACCGCGAGCATCCGTCCCAAGTATGGACTCGGACATGAACACCGTGTTACTCAATCCGTCCGTGATTGCCGATTCCTTCAACCACTTTTTCACCATGAAGGGGCCGTCCGTGTTATACGCCGGTCCCAAAGTAATGATATTGCCCGTATCACTCGAAGTATAAGGCATTTGATCCGCATCCCTTTCCCGACTCGGTTGCCCGGAACCCATACACGTTTTGTAGTTGGTCGGCCCAAGAACGGATTCGCCATAGACCGGCGCATCCGGCATGACAACGGAACGTTGCTGATCGCTGGGACACATAAAGGTCGGAACAAGAACGCGAAAAATGTCGCCCAGAGATTCGGGGTAAACCTGCTCATTTTGCGTAAGCGGCGGGAGGCAAGGTTTTGTCCAATCCATTTCGCCTGCAAGGCTAACCTGCTCAATGTAGGGTGTCAACATGCAATGTGTTGACCAACTGAAATGGAATGGGGTCAAACCTTGTGCTTCGTATCCTCGTCCGGGCGTTACCGTTTGAGGACTTGCCGGAGGGAACGACTTGTGTGTCGCAAGGAAATTGTGAAGTCCAAGCCCCAACTGCTTGAGATTATTCGTACACTGCATCCGCCTGGCTGCTTCCCGTGCCGCTTGAGCGGCGGGTAACAGCAAGGCAATGAGAATGCCGATAATGGCAATCACGACCAGAAGTTCCACCAGAGTAAATCCTGGGTTAATCAATCGTTTCTTTTTCATGGGAATGTTCCTTCTCTGAGACACGAGCGATCTGTTTGAGGTTCGGAATGACAAGTCGTGCAATTCATTTTCGCAAGGCTGTCGTAGCGGCCTTGATCGAAGGTATGGCATTGGACGCAGGACTGGGTTTCCGTCGAAAGCGGAGTGACCGTAGCAAGTGCTTTGGTACTATCGGCGTGGTATTCATTGAGCAGTTTGACGGTCTTGATGACCATGTCGCAAGTGACGCGAATGCACCGTTCAACCCGGGCATAACCTTCAAGCGTCGTGTTACTGCTTTTGATCCATTGGTCAAGGGAAAGATGGCACAAGATCGATTTCGCCGTGCTCGGCGGCATTTTGCCCGGGTAGTGATCGACCTGGGGTACGTAAATCGGCATCGGCATTTCTTCGTAATAGACGGCCAAATCCCGGATCATGGCGAATTTGTTCTCCTTGTTCGGAACAAAGAGGGAAAGAGCGGCGGCACAACCATTAATGGCACCGCACAGCGATCCGTAATACGCCAACCCTGCCTGGCCGTAAACCATCATGTAAAAGGGAAACGCCAGATAATTTTTCGCCAGCAGTGCGTCGTTCTCATTTCCGGTGGTCAGAAGGGCATGGGCGACATTTGTGACAATCGCGCGAAACGACGCATAGTGACACGCTCCCTCGGCAAACAGAGCGTAGGAATTGTCTGCAGTTTTTCGGGCATCAATGGGACGATATTTCCAGCCGCTTCTCGATTCCGTTATCTCTTTTGGCGTACCGGAAAAGTCGGGCAATGGGGTGGAATCATCGGCACGAACTTGCGTACCCAATCCGAAAGCGGCCAGCGACAGACCGGCTGTCGTTAATAATTGTCTCCGTGTTGTATTTGTCATTGGACTCAAGGGGGTTAGGGATTCAGAATGTCGTACTTGGTTTCGAGAAGTTCCGCGATGAATTGGCCGCATTCTCCGCAGATTTGAAAGGCACCTTCTTCTTTGGCTTGGATCGTTGCTTCCATGGTTCGGATATCGCGTTTGAGAATGCCGATGCAATTGACGGAACCATATTTCGCCTTGACGTCGTCGCAGAATTGGAGGCAAATCGGGTTCAATTTCAATTTGGCATCAGGGGCGTCCGAACCGTGTTTCAGCCCGAGGAGCAGGCAAGCGGCGTTGACGAAACCACACAGTTCACCGGCATGACCGACCCCGCCGCCCATCCCGGAACCGAGTTTCAAGGCCGTTTCGCGGTCAAGACCATGAATCTCACTATAGGTTGCCAACATCGACTGACAGCAATTGTATCCGCCGGTAAATGTACTTACGACTTGTGACGCTCGACTTTGCATGGTTTTGCTTTCTTGAAACATGAGTTAATTTTTTTCAGAAGGAAAAATATTTTTTGTCGCATTTTTCTATTCTTTAATTGACATTATACCAGATGATGGCATATATAGGAATAGCTCCAGTAAGTTTCATGACAAAAAAATATCATAAAAAAATTGCCTTTTTGACTCCGACGGCTTGTCCTTCGATTCCGCCTACAGAAAGGTCTCGGCGAACAGTCCGCCCCTGTCCGCGTCAATCAGAAAATCCAAGTGATGTAATTTTTGTGTCACTATTTTTTTACGATTGCTTAAGCCGTTTAATATCAATGACTTATAATAATACTACGGCTTTGTGTGAAAAATACAACTTGTCTCCGTTTGAAGTATATCTCTGCACAATCCCCCAAATTGCCTCATCCCTTGTAATTTCAAACGTCACCCAAAACATACTGCTATTGCGACACCCGGCGTTTTCCCCTATACTTTGCTCTGTCTAAATCTTTGGTCGTCCCGACTTGAAGTCGTGATTCATGAAGCTGAAAAAACGTTCCCTCTCTGAGAAGAAAGGATGCTGGAAATGTTGTGCAAAAAAAACAGGTTGGCAATGGTTGTCGTTTGTTGCCTTTTCATCATAACCGCCGGTTGCCCGAAAAAGAACGTCGATGAAACATCCGAAGGAGCAATCAAAACCTCGCCAGGAAACACTCAGGAAACGCTTGCCGAAGGTTTGCGACAGATTGCCCCCGATCCTTACGATGTCAAGACGCCCGCCTTACCGTCGGAAACGGAATTGAACGCGATCGGCCCAATTCGTGAGGAAAACCGCGAGTTATTGCGTTTCATGCCGGATAATCCGTCCAGCTTTGTCGTTCTCAATCCGGCCAGAGTGATTCAAACCCCGTTTTTTGTCAATGAGGAAAGGTTTGCAGAAGACTTTGTTTCACGGTTTATTGTCGGTTTCCAGTTCGTACCCTTTTTACCGTTACCGGCTGACCGCCAAATCACCTTTTCCAACATCAAACGGATGACGTTTTGCTCAACACCTGTCAAACAGAAGCTCGAACGCGACCCCATGACAGGGCAGTTTATGCAGATTTTACCGGAGAATCTTCGGACGCTTGTTTGTGTCTTGGAATTTAACGCACCGATTGATGACGATCTTCTGATGTTGTCGCTGTTCAATATTTACGGCAATGTGCAGGTTGAAACTCTGGCCCCGGTTATGGCCGGTAACATGAAGGCGTATGACATGATTCCGCCGACTGTGGAAACACCTTTTTGGCAACGCCTTGTGATTGTAAGCCCCACAACGGTCGTGTTCGCCTCGGGCAACGCTTCCGAAGTGACCAAAGTTTTCGACAGCGAACCGGCCCAAGGTGCGATTCCCTCGCGTTTGTTACACACCGACTTGCAAAACACAGATATGATCGCCATGTATTCGACCGAAGGCGTCCCCTTTGGGTTTATCGACATGTCCGTCCCCTACAAGTCGGGAAGCGACACAATCGCGGTAATGCAAGGGCAACAACTTGAACTGGAACAGGTCGAAGAAGGATTTACCGCCTTTGTCAGTGCCGTCAAGGCGATGTCCATTCGCTTCAACCTGCAAGCCGCCGATGAGGGCCATCTCATCCAAGCGGACATGGATTGCCTGTTACCGGCAGACGCCGACACTTGGAAAAAAAATATGGAGAAGTCTATCGCCGATTTGCTCACCACGATGAGTTTTGCCATTGAGCAAGCCCGACAGACAGCCCCACCTCAGGAACAGATGACTCCTGAACAGGTGGAAGCTTTTGAAAACATGATGAAAACCGCCGCATTTTCCGTTTCAACGGTAGAGGGGTTAAAAGTTGCGTCTTCGGGGAATAAACTGCAACTGGCTTTGAAAAAAGCTGCCGGTTTTGACCAAATACTTGCAGAAATTCTCGTACCGGCTTTCGCTGAAGAACGACTGCAACACCAGGCTAACCAGGACTATGAGGCCATGCGCATGATTTTGCCGGGGATCGAACGATACCTGGATAGCAACGGAATGCAATTTCCCCATTACGCCATTTTCGGGGAAAACGGAATGCCTTTGTTGAGCTGGCGGGTTGCCCTTTTACCGTCACTTGGGGAAGTGGAACTTTATAACCAATTCCGCTTGAACGAGCCGTGGGACAGCGAACACAACCGCGAGTTGATTGCCCGAATGCCGCAAGTTTACGCCGACCCTTCCGGCCAAACTCCGGCGGGCAAGACCATTTTCCGTATGATCGGCGGCGAAGGCTCCTTTCTGTCGAAATTTCCGAACGGTTTTGCCTGGCAAGACCTGGTCATTCCGCCTAACACGATCTACATGATCTCTGTCACCCCGGAGCAGTCCGTGGAGTGGACGAGACCGGAATTCGTGCAGTACCAGCCTGAAACCTTCGATCTCATGGTGAAACCGGTGTTCGCCGCCATGTTTTGTTCAGGTGTGGTTCAGTTGCTCGCACACGAAAATCATATCGTGGCAAGTCAGCTTCGTTACTGGATCGCAGGTGAAATATCACCGGAAGTTGCCGAGCAAATGAAAGCAAGGGAGGCTTATGAGCAATTCCTGCAACAAGAACAACAGCGACAACAGCTGCCGATGGAAATACCGCCGATGCCGCCGATTGGGCAGCAGTAATGTTTACATTCCGTTAGTGTTTGCATCCCTTTAGGGATGCGAAGCTCGGTAGAAATTAAGTCCCCCAAAAATGATTTGCATCCCATAGGAATGCAACTCAACTTGGAATGTGGGTGGATCATTCGGTGGCATTTTTTCTACCGAACGGTGTATTCGCTAATGGAATGTAAATTCAAAAATCTCACTTGAAAATACGAGACAACCATCATGCACCGATTACCATTGTACCTGACCGTTTGCTTTCTTATCGTGATACCATTTGCCACCGGCTGCCAACGCGGCGACGATGGGAAAAATGGATCAACCGACGCTGCGGCGAAAGAAACTTGCCTCGAACGCCTCAAAGAAATCGGAGCGACGCTCGAATATCACGCCAACGGCAACCTCAAGGCGATCAACTTGGTTGGCGTTGATGTCGATGATGCCGCGATTAATGGTTTGGGGCAGTTCAAAACTCTCGAAACGGTCACCATTGCATCACATGACAAGCCGAACAATCGCGTAACCAATACGGCGATTGCACAACTGTCCGGGATTGCGACGCTGAAATTGTTGGACGTATGCGGCACTGCCGTGACAAGCGACGTGTTGCCAAAATTGCAAAACATGAAGGCTCTCTCGCAGTTGAAAATGTCGGGCAATCTTTCCGGTGCCGGCCTTAAGGTACTCGGTACGCAGTTTCCCGCACTGACTTCAATCGCCTTTGACAAATCGGACATTAATGATAACGACCTTGTCGAGATCGCCAAAGCGAAAAAACTGATCGGCCTGTTCTTGGCTCACACAAACATCACCGACAAGGGAATGCCGCAGTTGGCCAATCTCACGAACCTGACAAATATCCGGTTGAGCAACACTGCCGTTACCGATGAAGGCATCAAGCCGCTCGTGTCGCTCAAGGCTTTGACTCGAATTGATCTCAGCAACACGGCAATTGGCGACGACGCTCTCGCAACGATTGCAGAAATGACGCAACTCGAACGTCTCAATCTGTACATGACCCAAGTCACCGACGCAGGTGTCGATTCGCTGTTACCGCTGGTCAACCTGAACTGGCTCAATTTGGACGCCTGTCGCATCAGCGATGCGAGTGTTCCGAAACTGGCGACGCTAAAAAAGCTGACGTTTTTGCATCTCGGCAGAACGGACATTTCTGATGACTGCATCGAAACGCTCAAAACTATGCCGCATGTCAAGGAGTTGCATATCACGCGGACAAACGTCACCCGGCAGGGGGCAGAATCGCTCGCGGCTGCCTTGCCACAAGATTGTACCGTTGTCATGGACAAGGTTGTTGACGAAGAGGCCACCGATGCGGTACAATAGCATTCTGTGTTACCCTTTTGTGAACAACCGGCAATAGCATTTTCCCGACTGACATGACAGACACGTACAATCTTTTTGATTCAAAACTGGAACGGTATTCCGTCAAAGGCAAGGGATGCGATGCGGCTTATTCTCTGATACGGCAAAAAAACTTGCAACAGTTATACTTGGTTGCAGAATCGTCGGCAGATGGTGACCTTGAATCGCAATTTGCTGAAATTCGTGACACGCTTGCCGAAGTGCTGTCGCAGCAGCAAATATTGTATTGGCCTGTCGCCATGTCCGTTTTTTTGAGCGACATCGGCCAAAAACAGTTTGTGAGACAAAAATTTTACGAATTTTTCGGAAAATATCTCCCCGCAACCACTTATATTCCCCAGACATCCTGTTTTGGTAATAGCATCATTGTCGAACTGTTCGCCGTCGGCAGTGACAGCGCAAATATTGAGATCACACGTCACAATGAGAATTCCGTACAGATCGATGCGGACGGCCTATCGGTGTTGTTCTGCGGCGATATTTGTTCAGACGACGAACCTTTGTTCTCTTATGACCGTTCACTGAACGCAATTCACAAAATGCAAAGCCTTTTGCAACAAGCAGGTTACGACATTTCCGACCTGTATCGTACTTGGCTTTATCAGGGACACATTGTTGACGCCGAAGGTGATACGCAACGTTATAAAGAGATCAACCGTGCTCGCTCCGATGTGTTTTACGGTCAGAAATTTATTACGCAGTTTTTGCCGCAAGACTTTCGTGGTATAGCGTTTCCGTCAAGCACGGGCATTGGTGCCGACGATTACGACTTGGTCATCAGTTGTCAGGCGATCAAATCGCAACGTGATGATCTGATTATCGTGCCGCTCGAAAACCCAATGCAGGTGTCGGCTTTTGATTACGGTGAGGTTTACAGTCCGCAAAGCCCGAAATTCTCACGGGCAATGGCCGTTGTCGCTGGAAGTGACACCAAGGTTTACATTTCCGGCACGGCCAGCATCACCGATTCCGAAAGCCGCTTCGTGGGTGACCCGGCAGGTCAAACACACCAGACTCTCGACAACATCGCCGCACTGGTGACACCGGACAATCTTGCACGTCACGGCATCAACGGTTTCGGAGCAACGCTCGAACATTTCGCCGTTGCAAGGGTTTACGTCAAAAATAGGGACGATTTTCCGGCAATTCGCCAAGTCTGCGAACAACGAATGCCGGAAACGCCGATTGTTTACACCTTTGCTGATGTTTGCCGCCCCGAATTGCTCGTCGAAATTGAGGGTGTCATCGTGCCGGAATCATTCTACTGAAGCAGATAAACCGAAAAGGCAGGGCGGCCAAGCTGTGGTCGCCGAGTTCAGAGCCGCGACGGTAACGGAGCGGACAATCAGAGCCGCAATCGTGAGATTGCGAAAAAAGAGCAGGGGACGGAGTGTAACAATGTTTTTTGGGGTCGCGCAGTCTCCGGGTTGATTTTCGGCCACGGATTTTTAATCCGCAGATTCACGCCGATTTGCGCAGATGATGTCATCAAAAAAACCTTATTTTCACCTTATTGACCTCATTAAAACGGTGAAGGGAATAAGGTAAATAATGTTTAATATTCGATGGGGACATTCATTGCTACAAGGTAGTTTTGTCAGAGAAAATGAGGTAAAAATGAGGTTGCCCGTTAGCCGCGTCACCCTGTGACTGCGGAACCTGTTATTGCCAGGCATACCCGGTGCTCCATCATCGGCTCATTTTCCCACTTCCCACTTCCCACTTACCTCTTACCTCAAAACAGCGATTCATATTTCGTGGCTTGGAAAATCTGAAAGACCATTTCGAGCAGATACTCGCACCCTCCGGCTTTGCGGATTTCGTTGACGACCAGGTCGATTTGCAACTGGCTTTTGTAAAGAGCGAGTGCGGCGAGCCGTTTTTCGACCAGATCGTCGGACACGCGAACCCGCAAAGTCGGCGGCGAAATGAAATCGTTGTACGTGGCGTACTCGTACAGCTTGGGAATGAACGTGAGCGGCGAACCGAGTTCCGGCCAGATTTGTCCCTGGGCGTGAAACACGCTCATGATGAGTTCGCTGTTGACGATGCTGTGATCGGGATGCAGGTCGAGGCGATTGGGCATGAAGACCCGCGTCGGTTGGACTTTACGGAGTAGCCAGGTCATGGTGTTTTGCAGACCGACCGCGCCGGCAATGGCTCGCGTGTCGTTCGGATCGTCGGTGAACCAACGACCGGCATTGTGCGGCAAATTTCCGTCGTCGTAGTCGAACTGGTACAGGTTTTCGAGTGGCATTCCGAGAAAGCGAAACGACTCGCGGGCTTCTTCGTAGCGGATTTGTTTGATGGTGTCGAACATTTCGGGCAGACAATACCCCATGCGACCGTTGGTAACGACGGCGGCGTGAACGTCAACGCCCAACTGGACACCGGTCAAAAAGCTCAATCCCGCTCCGGCGACGATGTCGTCGTCATGCGGAGCGAAAAACAGCCATTTTTCGCGATGCCTCTGCCAGTCCGACCAGATGTCGGCGGGGTTGTCAGAGGTGATCGTTTTTTGTTCGGTCCGGCGGTCGCATATGATGGACATGGATTTTCCTTTGATCGTTTGTTGGGAAAATAAGGTTGTTCTTGAAAACACCATCTACGTATATCAGCGAAAATCTGCGGATAAATAAAAATCCGTTTTTCATCCGCAAAAACCCATAGCAAAATCACTCTCACTTTGACCACTCCGTGTAGTTCGTTTCTGTAAATTTTAACAACACCCCACATGGTGTTCAAAAATTGACGCATCTGTATCATTCCTTGTGTAAATTATTTCACAGCGAACGCAAGGAGACACACGATGTGTCAAAAGCACAGAGACATGCTGCCCGGTTTTTTCACAATGTTGTTGCGCTGGTGGCACCAGATCAGCTCAACGATGACAACGAAACCAAGACCCTTCAAATTGTACGGCCGTTTCGCGAGGAATACAAGAGAGTCGATGAACAACTCACAAAATATCCCTGCCGCCGGCCCCAATCCCGGCAATGGGGCGGCCAAACAACTCTTCCGTGTTTTCCGTGGCAAAAATTCTAGTAAATCTACATTCAATCCGTCACGCCGATTTTCATCTCATCGGAATTCCCTTTGAGTTCGGGGGCGTACATCGCTTCGATCTTCGCGGGGAGAGCCGAGAAACTGCCGGGTTGTTCGGCACGCATTCGGTAACTGACGGCGTGTTTGCCCTGCGAAAGCCGATACACAAAAAACGTCACGCGATTGTCACGATATTCAACATACGCGCCCATGCTGTTGCCGTTGTAGCCGCTGCGCACTTCGACCGGCTCGAAACCCGCCGCTTTCATGTCTTCGATCAGCAACGATTCGTAATCGTTCTTGCTGTCGATGATCAGCTCGATTTCGACGAGTTGGCCGCTCTTCACCGTTGAGAGGTTCTCAATCGGCGTGCGATCGTACTTCTCGACCTTCTGCGTCACGACCTGACCGCGATTTCCGGCCACGTTCGCCGTTTTATCGGCAGGTGTCAGCAGCCAGTAGCGGCGGTCGATTTTGACCTCCAAACCGGCGGCGGCAATCTGTTCTTCCAGCGTAAAGTTTTCGAGATAAGCGTTGAAATACACCGGCCCGGTGCCTTTGCGACGGAGTTCAATCACATGTTCCCCGCTGGTCACGTCGAGACCTTCGAGCACGAACGTGTTGTCGATGGTCAGCATGTTTTGCGGCGTGATGTCCACCGATTTTCGCACTGTGCCGTCGATCAAAATCTCAACGGTCATGTTCGGACGGTCTTCGCCGGTTGCCCGCAGAAACTCGGCAAAGGCTTCGACGCATAACGCCGTGTCCCGCGTCGAATTCCAATACGTCGCATGTTTTCTATTATTCAACAACCATTTGACCAATCGCGGTGCGGTTTCCGATTTCGGATTGACCCGCATGAGCAATTTCAAATACATCGCCTGCGTTTCAAACTCACTGCCGTGCCAGCACCACCACGACCATCCCGGCGAGCGTTGCAAATTCAGCCACGCCGTTTGGTTCTCGTCGTCCTGTTCGAGGTACTGTTCGAGCATTCGCAAACACATTTGCGCACGTTCGTGGTCGGTATCATCGCCCGACTCTTGCAGGCCGATACCGAGCATCGCAACACCGTACAACGAAAGTTTCGTCCGGTCGCGCCAGAGGTATTCTCGCATCTGTTGCATCGCTTGCGGCATCGTACTTGCCTTCGGGAAGGAGACTTCTACTGAATACGGCGACATGAAGAAGGTTTTATAGTTGAGAACCATTGTGACAAACGCATCCGTGTTGTCAGCGGATGATTTCCACTCAACCTTTTTACGTTCTTCTTCAGGCAACTCTGAGTTTTTAATGAGTTGAACTTGTTTTTCCAAATACTTGTCCAACCATTGCAAACCACGTAGAAACACTTCGGTATCAACCGCTACGTCATTCTGCATTGCAATCGCCAACCCGCGCACGACTTGCGCCGTTGTTTCGGGATAAGACCGTTCGCCGTAGCCGCTGAACCAGCCCCAGCCGCCGTCGCTGCACTGCATGTCGGTGAGCCGCTTGACGCCGTCATTGACCATCTTTCGCACTTCGTCCTGACTGTAAACCGGGTTCTGCTCCGGGTGTTTTTTGCGTTGCCACTGCGCGGCGCGTTGTGCCGGGTCGCCCAGCTCCTGTGCGTTCAAATTCGCATGTGCCTTTTCAAGTGCCGCGAGGTCAACGCCGCCGTCGATGAGCACCTTTTGCGTGATGACCGTCGGCAGGAACCGGTTGAGCGTCTGCTCCGTACAACCGTAGGGATAATCGGCCAGATACGGCAGCGCGTCGATCATCGCCCCGGCCAGCGTCGGCGAAAACCGCACGGTCAACCGCGACTCCGCCGGAATGCGTTCTTCCGGCACCCGCACGGTGATCTTGCCGTTCTCGTCCGCCGGCCTGATGACGCCGCTGAACGCTTCCTGTTTCAACATGCCATGCACCTGCACGGGAAACGTCATTTGCATCGCGTCCGATTCCTCGTCCGTGAGTGCCTTCATGCGCACGACGGCCTCGCCGACGTTTTTGGCCTCCACCAGCCAATCAACGCGTGCTTCGCCGTTTGCGGGCACTAGCTTACGCGTCGTGCTCTGATTGTCACTCATCGCAATCGCATCCCCATCAATTTCAAGCGACACTTCGACCATCTTTTCCGTGGCCAGATAATTATGCACATTGGCGGTGAGCAGGATTTTGTCGGTTTGGACGAGAAAACGCGGGGTTTGCATTCGGATAATCAAATCCTTGCGCGTGATGACGTCGGTGGTCGCGTAGCCGACCTGCGTGCCGGGAGCCATCGACCAGACGTTGATTTTCCACGTCGTGAGATTTTCCGGCATGTCCAGTTCGACCGTCGCAAGCCCGTCATGGTTCGTTTCAATCGCCCCGACCCACAACGCCGTATCCGCAAAATCCTTCCTCACGGTCGCTTCAACGAGTCCGCCCATGCCGTCTTCCTCCGCTTCCTGCAAGATCATGTGCGGTTCCACCATTAGCTTCATGGCGTTTTCGGATTGCTCCATCGGAGCCGCCGCCATTGGTGCCATTGCCATATCCGCATCCATCGACGACGCAGCGGATGCCAACCTCGGCGCAGCACCTGGCATACCAAATGCCGTGCCGCCATAACCACCGCCTCCTGCCATAGCACCTTTCGCTCGCGTTTGATATACCGGCTGTAACACAGTGTAACCGCCTACACCGCCATAACCACCTCTGCCACCCATGCCACTGTATCCTCCCAGCAGCGCATTGAGCATATACCCGTTTGCACCGAGCGGCATCATGCGGTATTCGCCGTTTTTCACGACCGGATGCATCATGCGAGTAAGATTCGTCTGGTGCGACGTGTGATGATTACGCCGCCATTTCCAGAAAAACTCACGAATATCGCCGACGTTCGACCCGCCGGAGATATATTCGACCGACTTGTCGTAAATCGCAACGACGTTTTGCCCGACCACCGGCTTGCCGTCGAGATCGGTGACGATCAGATCGACCGTTGCACGCTGACCGGGCTTGTACGTTGAGACTTCGGACTTCAGACTTCGGGCTTCGGGGTTGGCATTCGTCGCTTCTTCCTGAAGCCCGAAGCCTGAAGCCTGAAGCCTTGGCAGCACTTCAACATTGAGAATCCGCTTGACCGGCGGGACGACGATTTCGCGCACCTCTTCAAACACCTTGCCGTCGGAAACGGTGATCGCCTCGACAAAGAAATTC